>JGI20154J14316_10000042_pt1 | contig 88858 bp, 90 predicted proteins | sample COG_04_FD_14316 | JGI IMG/M metagenome (IMG submission 14316)
TTCGCTATGCTTTTTGTCGCTTTATCCAAATTCATAATAGGCATCCAAAATAAGTATAACTGTACTTAATTATTTACCCTGCTGTATGAATTACAAGATTAAATAAAACTTATTTACTAATTTTAAAAAAACTTATCCATAATTATTAAAAATAAACTTGGCATTCTCACGGATGGAGATACCTTTCTCAATCAGGAATATGGCTGCATTGTTACTGCTTAGCGCCAGAGGTAGCAGCAGTCTTACAGTTATCTCTTAAGCAACAGATCTCACAACGCGGTTTGGTCTTACACAGCTGCTTGCCACATTCGATGATAAGGGCGTGGTAATGCGCGTAGGTTTTCACATCTGCTGGGATGGCATTTTCAAATTGGGCCTGTAGGTCAGCATATGAGTCCTTCTCGTCTATCAGTCCTAGACGAGAAAAAATACGGCGTGTGTAGGCGTCTATGATAAAAACTGGATGATAAAAGGCATATAAAACAATATCGTCTGCGGTTTCAGGGCCCACGCCATTCACCGCTAATAAACCAGCACGTAGATCGGCCATCGACCATGTTGCTAAGACCTCTGCCCCACCCTGCTGAAGATACCAAGCACAGAGGGCCCGTAGCCTTTTCGCCTTTACATTGTAGTAACCGGAGGGACGGATGACTTGCGCTAGCAGGTCGATGTCGCTGTCCATAATGGCTTGTGCATCTAAGAGATTATGTTGTTTCAGCTGGAGGATAGCCTTTTCAACATTGGTCCAAGCGGTATTTTGGGTTAATACGGCCCCAACCATAATCTCAAACGGATCATCAGCCGGCCACCAGGCATCTAGCGCCAGCTGTTGATCAAGTTTTGAGAAGACTGTTTGGAATTTATTTGCTGCCAGAGATATCTCGCTTAGACTGTTCTATCAGGGATTTCAGCTGTTGCACTTCTTTTGCTAGCAGTAGGCGATGACGCCCTTTTCGAAAGTCGTCTTCTAACAGGATAGGTCCAAATCGGATGCGAATCAGGCGCGTTACCTGTAGGCCCTGTGATTCAAACATGCGTTTCACTTCATGATTACGGCCTTCTTGTAAGACCACCTGCACCCATTGATTAGTGCCTTTACTACTGCGTGGCTGCACATCGGTAAAGCGTGCAACACCATCCTCTAATTGCACACCATCTCTAAGGTTCTGCAAGATGTCAGGATACAAACCACCATGCACACGGACTAAATATTCACGATCCACACTCGCGCGAGGATGCATTAAGGCATTAGCCAGGTCGCCATCATTGGTGAATAGTAAGATACCCGTGGTGGTTAAATCGAGCCGACCAACGCTGATCCAACTGCCACTATCGGGCTCAGGTAGGCTTTCAAAGACCGTCTTACGCCCTTCAGGGTCTTTCCGCGAACAGATTTCATCATGCGGCTTATGGTACAGCAGGACTTGTGTTTCTAACTTACTATTGAGCTTGATAACACTGCCATCAATCTCAACTTCAGAGAGCCCTTCATCCGTTTGCCCAAGCTCCACCGGCTTGCCTTCTATTTTAACGCGTCCGGCTTTGATCCAGCCTTCAATTTCTCGTCGCGAACCAACCCCCATTCGGGCTAGCACCTTGTGTAATCGCTCGGCCATAGTCTTTTCTGCTTGTTACTGCTGATTAAATTAAGAGTTGGATTAACCGAGCTTCTGGTTAATCACAGATTTAGTGGCGTGTCTCGCCAGGAGGGGGATCCATTGATTCTATTTTTTGTTGCTCAGGCATTTCTTCATTCACGATCAAGGCAAGCTCAGGTGCTATATCATCAATGTCTTTGATTTCAGCGAGATCAGGCAGTTCGTTCAATGATGATAGATTGAAGTAATCTAACAGCTTGCGCGTCGTGCCATACATGGCAGGACGGCCTGGCACTTCTTTATGCCCAATGATCTTAACCCACTCTCGTTCTAGCAAGACCTTGAAGATACTGCTACTCACTGCAACACCACGCACATCTTCAATCTCGGCACGTGTTATTGGTTGCTTATAGACAACCAATGCCAATGTTTCCATGAAGGCGCGCGAATAGCGTGGTGGGCGTTCTGGGCGCAACTTATCGACCCAAGGTTGCACTTCTTCTCGTGTTTGATAGCGGAAGCCACTGGCCACCTTTTTAAGCTCATAGCCTCGCTCCTGACAGTCTTCTTGCAGCGATTGCACTATGGCTTTGATGTCATCGCGGCTCACCTCATCTGCATCGTCTGCAAACAGCTTCAATAGCTGGTCAACATTCAAGGCCTGTGAAGCAGACATCAGTGTTGCTTCAATAATCTTCTTACGTTGTTCATTGTCCATGTTCAGCTCCTTCATCCGGCTGACGAATTGCAGGTTTTACATAGATAGGTGCATAGATGTCAGACTGCACAATCTCAATAACCTGATTCTTAAGTAACTCGAGGATTGCAATAAAACTAACAATAACACCGGCTCGTCCTTCTTCGACTGAAAACAAACTAACGAACTCGACAAACTCGTCTACTGATAAGCGACTCAAGACCTCGGTCATACGCTCACGGATAGATAAGTTTTCACGTTTAACTGTATGTGCAATCTGCATATCTGCGCGGCGCAAAACTTCCTGCAGCGCAAAGGCTAAATCTTTAACATCAACTACTGGCAGCTTCTCTTCGCTGACGATCTCCACCTGATGGATACTAATTTCTTCAAAATCTCGCTCTGAGCGAGGCAAGTTATCAACATCTTCAGCTGCTTTTTTATAGCGCTCATATTCTTGCAGACGTCGAATCAATTGTGCACGTGGATCTTCTTCATCGGTATCTTCCACTGGGCGTGGCAGCAACATGCGCGATTTAATTTCAGCCAACATAGCCGCCATAACTAAATATTCGGCAGCCAGCTCTAAGCGCATATCTTCCATCAGACTAATATAGTCCATGTACTGCTGAGTAATTTTTAATACGGGCAGCGTCAGGATATCTAAATTCTGTCGCTTGATAAGATAGAGTAATAAATCCAATGGCCCTTCAAAGGCATCCAGGAAAACCTCTAATGCATCAGGTGGGATATAGAGATCTTGTGGGGGCACACTGACGCGCTCACCATGCACGATTGCGAATGGCATTTCATCTTGTGCGGCTTGAGTCTCCTCAGCCCCTGGATTGGCTACATCTTCTGTCATGCTTACCGGTAAACTAGCCCCATCGCTTTACGAACATCTTCCATCGTATCACGAGCGATATCACGCGCTTGCTCGCAACCATCATGAATAATACTTTGCACCGTCTTCATATCACGCTCGTATTCACGGGCACGCTCTTGAATCGGTTGTAGCTCTTTTTGTACGGCCTCAATGACTGGCTGCTTACATTCAACACAGCCTATCCCCGCACTAACGCAACCTGCTTGCACCCAGTCTTTTACATCACTGGGAGAATAGATTTCATGCAACTGCCAGACTGGACACTTTTCTGGTGTGCCTGGATCGGTTCGTCGAACACGCGCCGGATCTGTTGGCATCGTTCTAAGTTTTGTTTCAATGTCTTTAGGATCATCACGCAACGCAATCGTGTTGCCATACGACTTAGACATCTTCTGTCCATCCAGACCAGGCATTTTTGATGCCTTCGTCAATAAGGCTTTAGGTTCTGGCAGGATAATCTTGCCACCGCCTTCTAGATAACCGTATAAACGCTCACGGTCACCGATCGAAATGTTCTGCTGTGAATCCAACAAGGCTTGCGCCACGCTGAGTGACTCTTCATCACCTTGCTCAAGATATTCCTTGCGCAGTTTTTTATACATCTTCGCGCTTTTCTTACCCATCAAGGAAATTGCGTTTTCTGCTTTTTCTTCAAAGCCTGCTTCTTTACCGTAGAGGTGATTGAAGCGTCTAGCCACCTCACGCGTCAACTCAACATGCGCTACTTGATCTTCACCTACAGGTACATTTGCCGCACGATAGACCAGAATATCAGCCGCCTGTAGTAAGGGATAACCTAGGAATCCATAGGTTGCGAGATCCCTTTCTTTTAATTTTTCTTGCTGATCTTTGTAGCTTGGAACACGCTCTAACCAACCCAGTGGTGTACTCATAGAGAGTAGAAGGTGCAGCTCGGCATGTTCAGGCACACGTGACTGAATGAACAAAGTAGCAGTGCCAGGACTAATCCCTGCGGCTAGCCAATCAATCACCATATCGGTGACATGCGGCGCAATTCCCTCACTGCGATCGTATTCAGTGGTCAACGCATGCCAATCGGCAACAAAGAAATAACACTCATGCGTGTGTTGTAGCTCGATCCAGTTTTTTAAGACGCCATGGTAATGGCCGAGGTGTAGTTTCCCAGTGGGTCGCATGCCTGATAGCACGCGCTGGTTTTGATCTGATGTACTTGCCACGTTAGTAGAGAGCTTATCCTGTTAGTTTTATGATTATGGTATTGCAAAAATCTAATCTAGATCATACCACTGACACTAGCAAACTGGCATGCCCGCAACACGNCATTGACTGCATTTTCATCACCATTTGACGCCAAATTTTACTGTGGAAAGGGCTTTTTGCCCTGACGTAAGACCTGAAACCCTTCATCGGCCAAATCAACCACAGTCGTGGCCTCAGTGCCGCAATAACCACCATCCATAATCAAGTCCACCAAATGACCCAAACGCTCACCTATTTCATCGATATCTGAGAGCGGCATTTGATCATCAGGCAGTAACAGCGTGCTGGAGATCAATGGTTGATCTAATTCCTCTAATAGGGCTTGAGCAACAGCATGCTCAGGGATACGCAGGCCTATCGTACGGCGCTTAGGTTGCTGCATACGCTTTGGCACTTCACGCGTCGCCTTTAAGACAAAGGTATAGGGACCCGGGGTATGACTTTTGAGTAACCGAAAACTGACGTTATCAACGATAGAATACTGTCCTAGCTCGGATAGATCACGACAAACCAAGGTGAAGTTATGCTTATCATCCACCTGCCGTATCTGCCGAATGCGTTCCACAGCCTTTATATTGCCGAGGCTACAGCCTAGCGCATAGCAGGAATCAGTCGGATAGACGACCAGACCACCGGACGTAATGATCTTCGCCGCTTTGCTTATCAATCGTGGCTGTGGATTGTCGGGGTGGATCTGTAAGAATTCGCTCATTGCACTAGTTTACGCACTTATCTTAGAGAAAACAGGGCGCTCTGCTAGAGCTTATGCCACGGCTGTTGTAAGCTAAAAGATCGCCACACTCATTAATAATAAAGTGTCTTTTCAGGCCCACCTATCAAGGTTTCAGGATGAAGTTTTTAGTTGAATTCTTTCCTGTAGTGCTATTTTTTATAGCCTACTTTTTCTACCAACATATTCCAGCCATGTGGGTCGAGTCGGTCAGTGCCATCGGCTTGCCAAGCTTTAATCCCGCAGAGCCATCTGATGCCATTTATTTCGCCACATTCATTGCCATCATTGCCTCTGGCTTAGTTGCAGCATTACACCTGATTCAGCAGCGTGAATTAAGCAAGGGAAAGACAATTACCTTCGTCATGTTTCTAATCTTTGGCGGCGCGACTTTATTTTTTCGCGACCCTAATTTCATTAAATGGAAACCAACCATTCTTAATTTGGTCTTTGCATTAGTCTTTACCGCCAGCTTTTTTATCGGCAAAAAAACCATTGTTGAACGTATGATGGGGGCCTCAGTCGAAGCACCTAGCCATATCTGGAATAGGTTAAATCTAGCTTGGATTATCTTTTTTATTAGCCTTGCCGCACTCAACTTATATGTGGCCAGCGCATACAGCGAATCAGCATGGGTCAACTTTAAAACCTTTGGCGTACTCGGGCTTACACTAGGCTTCTTAATTTTACAGATGGTCCTAATTAGCCGCTTCGTTGTTATTAAATCAGGAGATTAAAATGTTTTACGCAATCATCAGTGAAGATGTAGAAAATAGCTTAGACCAACGGATGGCAGCACGCCCACGCCATGTCGATCGTCTGCTTGCCTTGAAAGATAGTGGCAAGTTATTAATCGCCGGCCCACACCCAGCCATTGATAGTGAAGACCCAGGCAGTGCCGGCTTTACGGGTAGTTTGGTCGTAGCAGAATTTGCATCACTTGAAGAGGCGCAAGCTTGGGCGGATGATGACCCCTATATTGAAGCCGGCGTCTACGCAAAAGTTATTGTTAAACCATTCAAAAAAGTCCTGCCGTAAGGCCACAATCCACATTGGAATCAACACCATGATGAAATATGCCCTCACACTCTTTTTAGCCTTCAGCCTTAGTGCATGTAGCCAACAAGAAGCGGATACCGTCGCCGACGATCAGATAGCAGCCAGTGTTAATGCCGTTATCATTAGTCACGCCGATGTTAAAAACTATAAGGCCGCTAAAAAAATGCCACAGGCCACTGACGCACAGGTCCTTGAGGAACTCATTGCGACCGAGCTATTACGTCAGGCTGCAAATGATTCTAACCTGTTAGAGCGTGACGATATTCGCTACCAACTCCGCCTTCAAGAATCTGAGTTTATGGCTAGGGCCTTTATGCGAAATAAATTCAGTCAGATGACTTTCACTGAAGAGCAGCTGCGTGAAGAATATGAGCTGGGCGGCCAAGACAAGAGCAAAGTTGAATACAAGGCACGTCATATCCTAGTGAAAACCCCAGATGAGGCACGCGCTATTATTGATGCCTTACGAGCAGGTGGTGATTTTGTAAGCCTAGCAAAAGAACGTTCAACTGGACCTTCTTCTGTTAATGGTGGTGATCTAGGTTGGTTCCAAGCGGCCAATATGGTGCCGGAATTCTCCAGCGCACTGCAAACAATGTCTGCAGGCGATATCTCGGTAAACCCAGTACAAACACAATTTGGCTGGCATATCATCAAATTAGAAGAAATTCGTGAGCCAGCAAAACCTGAATTTGAAAATGTTCGTAGCCAGATCCAACAGTCTCTTTTGAGCAAAGCAATCAATGAATATATGGAAGGCTTACGGCAGAATGCGGATATAGAAATTCGTAAGTAGTTGCATAGATAGAATAATTGCACAAGAATGAGCTGTGTTGTGCTACGAGTAATACGCACAGCTGCAGAACCTAAATAATAACTATAATTGTAAAATCGGAGAGTAGTTAAATGAGTGGATCAAATGGGGCAATGCCTGAGTGTTCAGTTTTACGCCGACACTGGCAATCAACACAAGACATGAAGAGCACTACATCCTCTTCTACCAGCTCAGCTAGCAGCACATCTAGCGGCGGTATTTTTGGCTGGTTAAAGTCGCTATTTAGTTAAGCATTAACTTAATAGCTAACCCGCGCTGAATGTCAGATTCAACGCGGGTCTTTATTACTGTTCACTACATCAGTAGTGCATCACCTGCCACCACTTAATCTCTAATCCTTTGCCACCTGCTTTAGAAAACCGTAAAGCAATCGGCCGTTCACATCCTGCAATATCACCGGCTTAGCGTCTGCTAATCGAGACTGAATCATCACACCATCTGGCTGCGGTGTAAGTGAAAAGATATGCTCAAATTTAATATCTAAACGCTGCTTTTCACCTCGCAAATAAAGGCACTGATTACTCACCCATAGCTCTATCGCTGTCTGCTGTTTTGCCTGCACTGCAGACTGTGTCCTATTGCCTAACAAGCCACGAAACAATTGTCGCGCAAGTGACCATTGTGCAGTTTGTTCTTGTGTATGCAGCCACGAAGCCTGTGGGAAGTAATATAAGAGCTCTTCACCCTCAGCCAACTCTTCAGTAAAGCGATCAGCGGGTATATTCAGTGCAGGCATCTGCTCTTGACTGAGGCTCTTTAGNCCTAGCAAAGCAGTCTGCTGGGAAACGAAATTGGGTGTCAGAAATAACTTTTCTGGCAAGGCCAATGTCAACAATAGATCAGACCAAGCCTGCAAGACAGCATTCGGGCTCTCACTATTGAGCTGTTGCTCCGCATATTTTTCTAATGCTCGCACCAAGGCTCTTTTTGCCGGCTCAACAAGGAAGTTATGTCGCAGCAAGGACCGCTGCAGGGCAGACGCTAAATCATCTGCTGATTGACGCCCAATCTGATCACTAAGGGTTTTGTAGAGTTGTTCGCTCAGCGCCTGATGTTCGGCATAACAGCCTTTATGTAGCCTATAAAAAAGGCCGGCGGAACGACCACAGAGGACACAACGTGCCACTCTAGATCACCCCTTCCGGCCTCGTTGTATCCTTTATAGGATCAATCCAGCTGCTGGTATAAATCGTCATCAACCGGTGGTGTTCCGTCATGTATCAAGAAGTTACGACGATCAAGATAAGCCTCACGAATGAATGCGTACTTGTCGGTGGAGATCTCTTCCACAGCTTCCTCTATCGCCAATAGCTCAGCACGTAGACTAACCTTGTCGACTGCAATNACGGCCATGCGCTGACTGGTTGAAAGCTCAACATGCGTCATCGGATCTAACAGCCATTGATCGACCGGAATAGACGGCGTATCACGCATAGTAGACGGGCCAAAGAATGGCAGTACAACATACGGCCCTTCATTCACACCCCAGACTGCCAGGGTTTGACCAAAGTCTTCATTATGCTTGCGCATACCCCATGAGCTAGCAACGTCAAAGAAACCCAGAATACCAGCCGTGCTATTCACAAGGACACGACCAAAGTCAGAGAATGCATCAGCAATCTTACCTTGCAGTAAATTGTTCACACCGATGCTGACATCGTCTAAGTTAGCAAAGAAATTACTAATACCACTTTGCATTGGGCTCGGTGTAATCGCCTGATAACCCTTAGCCACTGGCTTTAAAATCGCCTGGTCTAGGGTGTCGTTAAAGCTATACATAGAACGGTTAAAACCCTGCCATGGATCTCGCTCATTTTCGGCATACTGAGTACTCGCACAGCCGCCTAACACTAGCAATACGCCAGTCAGCGATACGATTTTCATTTTTTGTTGTAGCCAAATTAGCATTTTATGCTCCATTTCAATTCAGTTAATAACATCCCTTTCAATGATTTGGGGATATTACTTTTTAATTCCAGTCTGAGTACCAATCCTTAATCGTAGGGCATTTAACTTAATAAAGCCTTCGGCATCCTTTTGGTCATAAGCGCCACCATCATCCTCAAAAGTAGCAATCGCTTCATTGAACAGGCTATGCTCGGATGAGCGGCGTCCAGCCACGTGTATATTACCCTTGAATAGGCACAAGCGCACCTCTCCAGTGACATTTTTCTGCGTCTCATCGATCAATTTTTGGAGCGCCAAACGCTCTGGACTCCACCAATAGCCGTTATAGATCAGACTGGCATATTTTGGCATTAGCTCGTCTTTTAGATGGGCTAATTCACGGTCCAAGGTCAATGATTCCACCGCGCGATGGGCCTTCAATAAGATACTGCCACCCGGTGTCTCGTAACAGCCACGAGATTTCATACCGACATAACGGTTTTCAACGATATCTAATCGGCCAATACCATGGCGAGAACCGCGTTTGTTCAGCTCGGCAAGCATTTCCGCAGGCGATAGAGGTTCTCCATCAAGCGTTGCCGCATCACCCTGCTCAAAGCCAAGTACGATATATTCCGGCTCATCCGGGCCATCTGCTGGCGCTACGGTCCAACGCCACATATCCGTCTCTGCTTCTGTCCACGGATCTTCTAATGGACCGCCTTCATAAGAGATATGTAATAGATTCGCATCCATAGAATAAGGTGATCCACCCTTACGCTTTTGTTCTACTGGAACGCCCTGCTCAGCGGCATAGGCGAGCAAGGTTTCGCGCGAGTTAAGATCCCATTCACGCCATGGCGCAATAATTTTAATGTCCGGATTAAGGGCATAAGCCCCCAGTTCGAAACGCACCTGATCGTTACCTTTACCCGTTGCACCATGCGATACCGCATCTGCACCAGTCTCAGCTGCAATCTCGATGAGACGCTTGGCAATCAATGGCCTAGCGATCGACGTACCGAGTAAGTACTCACCTTCATAGATGGTGTTTGCGCGAAACATTGGGTAAACATAGTCGCGTACAAATTCTTCGCGTAGGTCTTCAATGTAAATTTCTTTTACGCCTAAGGTCTGAGCTTTTGCTCTTGCCGGCTCAACTTCTTCACCCTGTCCAATGTCGGCGGTAAACGTGACCACCTCACATTGATATTGATCTTCTAACCAGCGCAAGATCACGGAGGTATCTAAGCCTCCAGAATAGGCTAAGACTACTTTTCGAATGTCTGTCATAATAGTTACTATGGTTTTGTCTGCGGAAAGTGGTTGATTATATCCAGCCCACCAACGATTAGCCTAATTCTATTCACGTTAGCTCGGAAAAAAAACATGTCGACAGTACGCACCAGACTCAACGATGAAGTTGATTTTGTCCCAATGGGCGCCCGCTTTCGCGGCTTTTGCCCGATCGTTGTCGACGTTGAGACGGGGGGTTTCAATGTAGAAACCGACGCATTACTCGAAGTGGCGGCAATCATCTTAGGCTATGACGAACGCGGTGAACTCTACTGTAAAGACTCCTATACCGTCCATATCGAGCCATTTGAGGGTTCAAACTTAGAACCAGCCTCATTGGAAGTGAACGGTATCGATCCGTTCCACCCACTGCGTATTGCGTCCCCTGAAAAAGAAGCCCTAGCGACTATTTTCAAGGCTTCAAATGCGGCGGTTAAAGAGAATCAATGCAAGCGTGCGATCTTAGTCGGTCATAACGCCCCGTTCGACTTAAACTTTATTAACGCTGCTGCTAGCCGCGCCAAGGTGAAAAATAATCCGTTTCACCCTTTCAGCACACTCGACACCGTAACCCTAGGTGCGATGGCCTATAGCCAAACTGTATTGTCTAAAATTGCAAAGGCAGCCAGCCTAAACTGGGATAACGAAAAAGCTCACACTGCGCTATATGATGCGCATATGACGGCCGAAATATTCTGTAAAATCATGAACATGTGGAACCGCCGTGCTGACCTGATCATGCCATTTAATGACCCATCTGAGATCACCACATAAAGCAATTCAGTCGGCCCATCCGTGAAAATCAAACCACTCGGATGGGCCTAACAAAACTAGTTACTTAAGCACTAGCCTCGTCGATCATCTTCTGCAATTCACCACGCTCAGCCATCTCCAGCGTAATGTCACAACCACCGACTAACTCACCCTTAATATATACCTGAGGGAATGTTGGCCAATCAGCATAGCGTGGCAGGTTCTGGAAGATTTCCGGATCCAGCAAGACATTAACGTAAGCAAACTCTTTACCACAGGCCTTCAAGGCCTCGGCGGTACGCATAGAAAAACCACATTGTGGCATCTGTGGGGTACCTTTCATGTAAACAACAACAGCGTTTGACTCAACTTGTTCACGAATACGGTCTAATACATCCATCTCTAAATCTCCTGAAGATAACGCGCTTTTAATTAATTTCTGCAGTGTAGCCAGCACAGCCCCAGTGAGAAACTAGCCAGCGTAGGTAGCCAGCCCCCTATTTTTCTCCGGGTCTTGATGGCGCACATCATACCTAGTGCATCAAATGCAATCTACGTGCTCTTGCAACCAAAGTTCCAATAGCGCCATATGCCATAACTTACTGCCTTGTAATCGTGTGTGATACTGGTCAGGTGCAGCCAATAAACGCTCAATATAGCCTCTATTAAACAGCCCACGCTGACGACATGCTGTCGAATTAAGTGCATCACTGACCATCGCTAAAAACTCGCCACGCACATATTTCAGTGCGGGCATGGGGAAATAGCCCTTGGGTCGGTCAATCACACTATCAGGGATCAAACCACGCGCGATCGCTTTTAATGGATACTTGCCCCCTTCACGCAACTTAAGCTCTGCCGGCATCTGCATCGCAAGCTCTACTAACTGATGATCTAAGAAGGGTACGCGTGCCTCTAAGCCCCACGCCATAGTCATGCTGTCGACACGTTTAACCGGGTCATCAACAATTAGCGTGCGCACATCAAAGCGTAATACCGCATCCATAAACGTATCGGCATGTTTGGTCTCTAATGCCTTTCTGACCAAGGCACTGGTGTAATCTCGATCGACATAATCAGCATGCACCGTCTCACTATATTCAGCGAAGTCACGATCAAAGTAATGATCTGCAAATCGACGTAAAGGGTCTCCGTTGGCAGCATTCATCTGCGGATACCAGAAATAACCGGCAAACAGTTCATCTGCGCCCTGCCCCGACTGCACCACTTTAATATCTTGCGAGACTTGTTCAGCCAATAAATAAAAGGCCACTGCGTCTTGTGCCACCATAGGCTCTGGCATATGTGCAATCGCTTCAGGTAGTCGCTGTAAAACCTGACCATTAGGTATGTAGTGGCGCTGATGGTCGGTAGCAAAGGCCTCAACTACAGCATCGGAATACTCAAATTCATTACCACGTTCTTCCGGCTGATCTTCAAAGCCAACCGAATAGGTCTTTACGCTACCGTGGCTCTGCGCCAACAAACCCACGAGCAAACTTGAATCCAAGCCGCCTGATAGCAATACACCCACCGGCACATCAGCGATCTCATTACGTCGATCAACCGCTAGCTGCAAAGCTGCTCGCGTCTGCTCAATCCATTCCTGTTCGCTTCTTTCTTCACCTCGGGTTGCAGACAATTCCCAGTAAGACTGCGCCGCACTAACTCCATCTTGATCAACCCAAATAAAACTCCCAGGTTCTACTTTACGTAGCCCTCTTAGAATGGTGCGTGGCGCTGGGACTACCGCATGCAAAGTGAATTGATGCTGTAAAGCCTCGGCATCAATACTTATATCGATATCACCTGTAGCGAGTAAGGCTTGCGTATTAGAGGCAAAGTTAAAGCGCTTCTGATCAACACTGTAGTACAGTGGTTTAATGCCTAACCGATCTCTGGCAAGAAACAGGCGCTTTTTTCTTAAGTCATAAATCGCGAAGGCAAACATACCGATCAAGCGACTCAGACAGGCCTCACCCCAGAGCTCGAATGCCTTAAGAATGACCTCGGTATCGCCTTGGCTTTGAAAGTGCACACCCAGCGCCTGCATTTCGCGGCGTAACTCAGGATAGTTATAGATCGTGCCATTGAACACAATCGCCAATGTTGAATCGGCATTAAATAAGGGCTGCGCGCTACTACTCGACAGATCGATTACGGCCAAACGTCGATGCACTAACCCGACATTCTCCTTTACATAGATACCGCTTGAATCTGGGCCACGCCGTTCTAGACGTGACAACATCTTATTCATTTTATCTTTATCGACTGCCTTCGAATCAAAACGCAGCTCGCCACCAATTCCACACATAGGCTCTGAATATTATCCTTACTTTAAAGAACTAAATTGAGGTCAGCATATACGCTGAAATAGATTTGATAACCGATTCTATCGACTCAGGTCTGTTATTGTTTTTCGAGGCAAAACCTTCTATGGTCTTGAGCTAGTCGGATGTGCTTTCAGCACGCCCGAAACAACAACAAAATAAACTGTACTACTCGAGGTAAAACATGAACCCATTGAACTCCGTATTAGGAACAATCATTACCGGCATCGTCCTATCCATCATTATCATGATTCTGGTCTAGGCACCTCGCTAGCGTATATCGCACAACATTAATAATCAAAATTACAGGAGTTAGATTATGAACACTTTTGCACTAGCCGTATGGCTGCATGTCTTTGTTGGCATCATCTGGATTGGACTACTTTACTACTTTAACTTTGTACAAGTTAGCGCAGTCGCCGCTGCAACTGCAGATACTGACGGCCCCGGCCCAGCTGCCATCGGCAAATACATAGCACCACGTGCACTAGCTTGGTTCCGCTGGAGTGCACTAGCTACTTGGATCACTGGCGCAGCCGCTTTGGAATATGTTGGTGGCTTGGGTACTAATATGCTCTTTACTGACGGTGTCACTGTTATCGGTATCGGCGCATGGTTAGGTACTATCATGTTGCTTAACGTTTGGGGCCCAATCTGGCAAAACCAGAAGAAAATACTTGGCATTAAGCCAGCCTCTGACGCTGAGAAAGCAACTGCTAAGAAAGTTGCCTTCCTTGCATCTCGTACCAACACTGTATTGTCCATCCCTATGCTAATGTGCATGGTCGGTCATGGTCACGGCTTAGTCTTTTAAGAATAGGCTTTATCGGGGCCGCTAACGTAACGGCCCCAAATGCTAGAATATTAAGTAATTTAATAGCATAATCATTAAACGGCAGCGGCTCTCCGCTGCCGTTTTTGGTTATAACGGAACAACTATCAGGAAAATACGTGGACGCCTTACTGCCTACCTATGCACGCAAAGCAATTAGTTTCACCCATGGTGAAGGGGCTTGGCTGTGGGATGAGCAAGGTGAGCGTTATCTAGATGCACTATCTGGCATTGCTGTCTGCGGCTTGGGCCATGCCCACCCAGCGGTGGCCACAGCGCTTAGTGAACAGGCGCAAAAACTGGTGCACACATCAAATATTTATCGCATTCAAAAACAAGAACAACTCGGCATACGCCTCTGTGAGATCAGTGGCATGGAGAAGGTTTTCTTCTGTAATTCTGGTGCCGAAGCGAATGAAGCTGCTATCAAGCTTGCGCGTATGCATGGCCATAGAAAGGGCATCCAGCAACCGCATACTCTAGTATTCGAAAACAGTTTTCACGGCCGCACCATGGCCACCTTAACGGCCACTGGAAACCGAGCTGCACACGCTGGCTTTGAACCCCTAGTACCAGGCTTCATACGAGCGCACTACGATAATATTGGTGCGATACGTCAGCTCTGCGCGCAACACAAACAACTGAGTGCCATTTTGGTCGAGCCGATTCAAGGTGAAGGTGGCATACATATCCCATCACCTGACTTTCTGCCACAGCTACGCGCCATCTGTGATGACTATGATTTATTGCTGATGATTGATGAAGTGCAAACCGGTAATGGACGCACAGGTACTTGGTATGGCTATCAACAGGCCAATATCCTGCCAGACGTTATGACAACGGCCAAAGGTTTAGGTAATGGCGTACCTATTGGTGCCTGCCTTACTAGAACTAAGGCTAACGACTTATTCAAACCCGGCAATCATGGCAGCACCTTTGGTGGCAATCCTTTAGCCTGTGCCGCCGGTTTAGCCGTACTCGATACGATCGAACAGCAGCAGCTTCTAAGCCATGTTACAAAGACATCTGAGCTGTTACTAAATACCTTAAAACAGCGTTTAAATCAGCATCCCCTATGTCACAATATCCGAGGACAAGGCATGATGCTTGGCATAGAGTTAACTCAGCCCTGTGCTGAGATTGTAGATATTGCTCTAGAACAAAAACTCCTACTCAACGTTACGGCAGGCAACGTGATTCGCCTATTACCACCGTTGATTATCGATAACGAACAAGTGGAACTGATTGCCGAAGGTGTGACTCGCTGTGTCGAGATCTTTGCCGAACGCCAATCTAATTAATTATGGCCAGACATTTTCTTACTCTACTCGATTTAAGCCCAGCTGAATTACAGGGTGTGATTGAACGCGCCTGTGAGCTCAAAGCGCTACAGTTAAAGAATGAGCTCTACGCACCTTTTACAAATAAAACGCTGGCCATGTTATTTGACAAGTCATCCACTCGCACCCGGGTTTCTTTCGAGACCGGTATGGCGCAGTTCGGTGGCCATGCCCTGTTCCTTTCATCTAAAGACACCCAATTGGGACGTGGCGAACCAGTAGAAGATACCGCTCGTGTCCTCTCACGCATGGTCGATATCGTTATGATTCGTACCTTTGAGCACGCCACGGTAGAACGCTATGCGGCAAACTCAGACATCCCGGTAATCAATGGTTTGACCGACCTCTATCACCCCTGCCAATTATTGGCAGACATGCAGACCTGGTATCAATATCGCGGCTCTATCGCGGGTGCTACTGTCACCTGGATAGGTGATGGTAATAATATGTGCCACTCGTATATCAATGCCGCCAAACAGCTGGGCTTTAAACTTAACATTGGCTGTCCGGAAGGCTATTCGCCAGACAGCACCATAGTCGCCTCAGCTGGCACACAGGTCGAGATCTTCCATAATGCAGAAGAGGCTGCACGCAATGCAGACCTCATCGTCACCGACGTATGGGCGAGCATGGGACAGGAAGAAGAACAAAAATTACGCGAAAAAGCCTTCAGCAAATTCCAAGTAAATAGTCACCTAATGCAACAAGCGAATAGCGATGCCTTGTTTATGCATTGCCTGCCTGCCCATCGCGATGAAGAGGTCAGCACTGAGGTGTTAGAAGGCCCTCAAAGCGTCGTTTGGGATGAAGCCGGTAATCGCCTACATGCTCAAAAAGCCTTGATTGAATTCCTCTTGTTGGCGCAATAAACAGCCATAGCAACATCTATCACAACAGATCGAAAATCCATTAGCCGTCGCATCCAATAAGATGAAAAAACCTCTTCAACTTGATTTTGCATAGCCGGCTCCGGCATGCTGCAAAAAGAAGAATAAAAAGTTCGCCTATAAAGAACACACTTGGAGATAGTAATGGAAGCATTCATGGCACTACTCAACACCCTTAGTTCTTTCATCTGGGGTCCCTTTACGCTAGTCCTACTGCTAGGCGTTGGCATCTATCTATCACTGGGCCTAAAGCTTCTGCCTTGGCGCAGAATCCCTTACGCCTTCCGTCAATTAATCGCTAGCCGCAAGGCGACTGGTGATGGTGAAATCTCTCCCTTTAATGCCCTAATGACCGCCATGTCCGCCACTGTCGGCACCGGTAATATTGCGGGTGTGGCTACCGCTATTTTCATCGGTGGGCCAGGGGCTATCTTTTGGATGTGGATCACCGCCTTAGTAGGTATGGCAACCAAGTATGGTGAAGCAGTGCTCGCCGTTAAGTACCGTGAAACCGATGACAATGGTCAGTATGTTGGTGGCCCAATGTATTACATCAAAAATGGCCTAGGTGCAGGTTGGGGCTGGTTAGCCTTCTTATTTGCCTTGTTTGGCACGATTGCAGCTTTTGGCATTGGCAACATGGTGCAGTCCAATTCCGTAGCGGCCGCTATGTACAGCAACTTCCAGGTCGAGCATCACCTCACTGGCGGTATCATCGCTGTCTTAACCGCGCTGGTTATCTTAGGTGGCATCAAACGACTCGGCATAGTCGCCGGTAAATTAGTGCCATTTATGGCCTTAATTTATATCGCTGGCTCGTTGCTGATTATTATTTCAAATTTTTCCGAGGTGCCGACTGCCCTCGCCATGATCGTTGATAGTGCCTTTAACGGCACTGCCGCAACTGGTGGCTTTGCTGGTGCTGCCGTCATGATGGGCATTCAAATGGGAATTGCACGTGGTATCTTCTCGAATGAGGCCGGCCTCGGTAGCGCACCGATAGCACATGCAGCAGCACAGACAAACAGCCCCGTACGTCAGGGTTTGATTGCTATGCTGGGCACCTTCATCGATACACTCGTTATCTGCACCATGACCGCCTTAGTTATTATCATTAGTGGCGTCTGGACCAGCGGTGAAACCGGCGCTAGCTTATCTAGTATGGCCTACGGCAACCTCCTACCCTTTGGCGAATACATCATCACCTTTGGCTTGGTTATCTTTGCCTTCACCACTATCTTGGGCTGGAGCTACTACGGTGAGCGCTGCGCTAGCTATCTATTTGGTAAAGGCATCATTCTGCCTTACCGCATACTCTGGATTGTGGCGATTTTTATGGGCGCATTCCTCAAGGTCAATCTAATTTGGGTCTTAGCCGATGTCATGAATGGCTTTATGGCTCTGCCGAACTTGATCGCCCTAGCCTTACTAAGCCCAGTAATTTTTGCAGTGACTAAGGAATACTTAGCCTCCAATGGAAAAAACTAACTATCTCTATGTCTAAGGTCATCGAAAAAAAAGAGATTATACTCGCGGTGACGCAAGCCTTAGCAGAAGACGTGGGCAGTGGTGACATCACTGCTGCCCTCTGCTCAAACGAGCCTATTCAAGCCAAGATCATTAGCCGTGAAACAGCCATACTTTGTGGTCAAGCTTGGTTTGTAGAAAGTTTCCAACAAGTAGATAGCAGCATCATCATCGACTGGCATCACCATGATGGTGATCTGCTAGCTGCTAATGATGTGGTCTGTCACTTACACGGACCGGCACACGCCTTACTTAGCGCAGAACGTACCGCACTGAATTTCCTACAGACTCTGTCGGCAACAGCGACAGTGACACATGAATTCATGCAACAGATCGCTACCAATAGTCGTACTAAACTCTTAGACACACGTAAAACCATCCCTGGGTTACGTCGAGCACAAAAATATGCCGTGCTATGCGGTGGTGGTATGAATCACCGCATTGGCCTATTCGACGCCTATCTAATCAAAGAGAACCATATCGCAGCCTGCGGCTCGATTACTCAAGCGGTATCTCAAGCACGCACCTTACACAGTGATCGCAGTATTGAAGTGGAAGTCGAGAATATTGATGAGTTACGTCAGGCAATGAGTGCAGGTGCCGATCGTGCCTTACTGGATAACTTCAGTTACGAACAGGTCGAACAGGCAGTTGTTCTGGCTAATGGTGAAATTGAATTAGAGGTCTCGGGCAATATCGAAGGGGATCAAATAGCCCACCTATCTGCTTTACAGGTGGACTATATTTCGTCTGGCGCACTGACCAAGCATATTCGCGCCATCGATTACTCGATGCGTTTTCAAGGGCCGTAAACCCTAACTGACTCTAGCATTTAGGTTTGTGTTTCTCGCTTGGCCTGTTGCCAACGCCGCTCCAGCTCATCTACCGACAGTGCAGATACCTGCAGCCCTTCCGACTTGATCTGTTGCTCCATGCAACGAAAGCGAGTTTCAAATTTTTGGTTCGCTTTTTGTAAGGCATTACCACTGTCTAATTTCAGATGCCGTGAAAGATTAACTACACTAAAAAACAGATCGCCTAGCTCATCTTCAACTGCCGCTTCAGAGGCGACACTGGGTGTCTGTTCAAGCTGCAACATGGCCTCTTCAATCTCACCCAGTTCTTCATGCACTTTCAGTAATACACCTTTGGCATCTGGCCAGTCAAAGTTAACCTTTGACGCCTTCTTCTGCAGCTTGCGCGCAACCACCCAGGGGCCCTGGCCGACGCCAACACCTGCTAATGCGGATTCATCTTGCGCACTATGAGATGCATCACTTTGTAGCTTGCGCTCTGCTGTTTTCATCTGCTCCCAGTCAGGCTTACCAGCGGCCAATTCCGACTCCGAACCAAACACATGTGGATGTCGCCGTCGCATCTTGGCACTGATTGCTGCGACTACATCCTCAAAGCAAAACGCCTCAATCTCTTCGGCCATTTGCGCGTGATAGACCACTTGCAGCAAAAGATCACCAAGCTCATCACACAGCCCGGGCATATCATTGCGCAATATGGCATCTGCTACTTCATGCGCTTCTTCTACCGTATAAGGTACGATAGTCTTAAAGCTTTGCTGCTGATCCCATGGGCAGCCGTTTTCAGGGTCACGCAGCCGACGCATGATCGTTAACAGCTCTTGCATCTTCTCAGTCGTATTATTGTTATTCACTGTGGCCACCGTATTTAGCTAGGCCATGATAATGGCTCAATAACCCCATCATACAATATTGATCAAACAATGATGGACCTTCGCTACTGCTTGTCAGTCAGCAGAATGAAGCAAACAAGGCTATACTCAGCAGACTATTAAATGATCGATACGGCCACCTTTAGCCGCAGTTAGAAAATGCCAAAAGACGAAATTTACCGACAACCTGTAAAAACCATCGAAGACTTTTGCTTCGATCAAACCGTGAGCGCTGCCTTCGATGATATGGTCGAACGTTCGGTGCCTGGCTATCGCACTTTGATTGCCAATATTGGCCCCATTGCAGCCCATTTCTTAACCCCAGGTGGTCGGGCTTATGACTTAGGCTGTTCTCATGGGGCAGCCTCTCTTGCGATCTTCCAGGCATTAAAAGAGGACAAAAGAAAAATCATTGCAGTCGATAGCGCAGCAGCCATGATTGATGCCTGCCGTAGCCGTATTGCTGCCGCCGGGGCTGAGGAATGGATAGAGACCAAAACAGCCAAGCTACAAGACATCCCGATCGAAGACGCCGCGGTGATCGTCTTAAACCTGACCTTACAGTTCATCCCAATTGCAGAACGAGACGACATCATCAAACAACTTTATCAGGGTCTAAACACTGGTGGCGCCTGCATTCTGACAGAAAAAATTGAATTGGCAGAGCCTGCCGATGACCAATTATTTCGTGAACTGCATGAGAACTTTAAGCGTGCAAACCTATATAGCGATCTTGAGATCAGTCAAAAACGTAAGGCCTTAGAAAATGTCTTATTACGAGAGTCTCTAGCTACACATGAACAACGCCTACATCAGGCTGGGTTCCGTCAAGTGCAAGTTTGGTTCCAGTGCCTAAGCTTTGTTTCAATACTGGCGATCAAATGAAGTTAGAGCATTACAGTGACTTGCTCGATACTGGTCTCACTGCGACAGCATGGCAGAGTGAATTAACAGAACAGCTAGAGGCCGTCTTTGCTCATCCCTCTCATGGCTATTTCAATAAGTGGTTGGCCGCCGTTGATAGTTTACCTAAGGCTATCAGTGCAGACTTTGACTTCACTAAAGACGCCGCTCAAGTCGGTCATTCAGATGACTTAGACCCAGAGCAGTTGGCCGATATCCTGAATGCTTTAAAGACCTTATCACCATGGCGTAAAGGCCCATTCAATTATTGTGGTATTGCTATCGATAGTGAATGGCAGTGCCAACAAAAATGGAGTCGTTTTGAAAAGCATCTTGGCGATATGCATGGCAAACGTGTTTTAGATGTCGGCTGTGGCAATGGATATTACATGTTGCGTATGTTGGGTGCTGGTGCCGAACAAGTCATTGGCGTGGACCCTGGCTTAGTCTTCTTAGCCCAGTTCCAAGCCATCATTCAGACACTTAAGCAAAGGCCTAACACTCACCTCTTACCGCTACCTTTTGAACAGCTACCGGCTGGTCTGAACAACTTTGATCATGTGCTTTCTTTTGGTGTGCTCTACCATCGACGTCAACCACAAGAACATCTAAGCCAACTGCATGATCGCCTACAAGCTGGCGGCACACTCTACCTAGAGACATTAATCTTAGAGACTGAAGAGCATTGTGAGCTGGTGCCAGAAGATCGCTATGCCGGCATGCGTAATGTATGGAGTATTGCTAGCCCCAGTTTTATCCAACATCAGCTCCAGAGTGCTGGCTTTGAAGATGTAGAATGCTTAGATCAAACCACAACCAGCTTAGATGAGCAGCGGGCTAGTGCATGGATGACGAGCTATTCATTAGAAAATTTTCTAGACCCCAACGACCACAGCAAGACTATCGAAGGTCACCCTGCCCCTGTCCGTGGATTATTTCGTGCAGTCAAAGCAAATTAGATGCTTGGTAACGCAATCTAAATATCTATAACTCCGCACTATCCTGACGCATATTGTTCACCAAAGGTGCCAATCGCCCTATCAGATGGCATACTTGCACCGATCCAGCATAATCCTTGGAGATAATAACAATGAAGTTAGTTACCGCAATTATAAAACCATTCAAGTTAGATGAAGTCCGCGAAGCATTAACAGAGCAAGGGGTTCACGGCTTAACCATCACTGAAGTAAAAGGATTTGGTCGACAAAAAGGCCATACCGAACTCTATCGTGGTGCAGAATACATAGTCGATTTTCTACCGAAGATTAAAATCGAAATCGCTGTCAGCGATGAAGATTTAGAAACAGTGGTATCAACAATCGCTCGTGTTGCCAATAACGGCAAGATCGGTGATGGCAAAATATTTGTCACCCCAATTGAACAAGTTATCCGTATTCGTACGGGTGAGACCGGCAAGGACGCCCTCTAAAAATTTAAAGGACTAAACGTGAAAAAGATTACTATCTTCTTATCCCTAGCTTTCGCCAGCATTATGCTCCCTGGCCTAGCGATAGCCGATGAGCTTAATGGCGCTGACACCTCTTGGATACTCACTTCAACTGCCTTAGTCTTATTTATGACTATTCCGGGGCTAGCTCTATTTTATGCCGGCCTAGTACGCAGTAAAAACGTGCTTTCTGTCCTAATGCAGTGTTTTGCTATTACCTGTGTTGCCTCTATTTTATGGCTCATCCTAGGTTACAGCCTAAGCTTTAGTGACGGCGGCAGCATGAATGCTTGGCTCGGTGGCAATAGTAACGCCATGTTAGCCAACGTCACCCGTGACAGCTTATCTGGCAACATCCCTGAAACTGTTTTTATCATGTTTCAGATGACCTTCGCAATCATTACACCAGCACTGATCGTCGGTGCATTTGCTGAACGCATGCGTTTTTCAGCGATGCTTTGGTTTACTGTCTTCTGGATGTTCTTAGTCTACTTCCCAGTCTGTCATTGGGTCTGGGGTGGTGGTTGGTTAAGCGATATGGGTGCAATGGACTTCGCCGGCGGCCTAGTCGTACATATCACCGCAGGTGTAGGCGCACTAGTTGCTGCCATCATGGTTGGTAACCGCCATGGTTTCCCAACCACACCTTTACCTCCACATAACCTAACCATGACGGTTACCGGTGCAGGCATGCTCTGGGTTGGTTGGTTTGGCTTCAACGGTGGTAGCGCACTCGCTGCTAACGGTGATGCCGGCATGGCCATCCTAGTAACACACATCAGTGCTGCTCTAGCCTCACTCACTTGGATGTTCTTAGAGTGGATCAAATACGGCAAACCTAGCGTATTAGGCATCGTCACTGGCATGGTCGCAGGCTTAGGCAGTATCACACCTGCTTCAGGCTTTGTTGGCCCTATGGGCGCGATCATTATTGGTATCAGTGCCGGTATTATCTGCTTTGGCGCTACCAACTTTATCAAGCGCACCTTGAAGATTGACGATTCCCTAGATGTATTCCCAGTCCACGGGGTTGGCGGCATCATTGGCACCATCCTGACCGGTGTGTTTGTAGCCAGTCAATTTGGAGGAGTCGGCCTAGCCGAAGGAGTCAGTATTTCTGATCAAGTCATGATTCAGATCAAAGCAGTGGGTGTAGTCATTATATGGACTGCTGTTGCCAGCTTCATTTGTCTCAAGGCAGCCGATTTAATTTGCGGCTTACGTATTGATCAAGAGTCTGAAACTAATGGCCTTGATATCAGTGAACATGAAGAGAAGGGCTATAACCTGTAAGCCTGAGTTACTTCATTCACTATAAAAGCGGCCCCGAGGAGACTCTGGGGCCGTTTTTTTTACCCTTCTTTTAAGCTTTAATCCTATATATGCAGCAGTAGACCCTTTTCCTACTGATATTTTCACCAACTCTGAACAGCTTTAGTGCTATTCACAGCTACAGTCACCTATAATGTCGAGGTGAATACAAACATACAGCAATCAACCTTGCCCAAAAAAACCCTCGCGCAAGAGCACAACATCGACGAACAGAAGATCTGTAAGCACGCAAAGCGTGTCGTCAACACCCTGACTGATAAAGGATATCAAGCCTATCTAGTCGGCGGCTGTGTGCGTGACCTCTTACTCAATATCACGCCAAAAGATTTTGATATTGCAACCAATGCAACACCGGAAGAAGTACGCAGCCTATTTGATCGCAGCCGCATCATTGGCCGCCGCTTCCAAATTGTTCATGTCTATTATGGTCGTGAATTTCTTGAGGTCTCGACCTTTCGTGCGCAGGTCTCAGGCAATGGCAGCAGCCCAAATACCCAATTCAATAATGGCCAAATCACACGTGATAATACGTTTGGCACTATCGATGAAGACGCTTTAAGGCGTGATTTCTCGATCAATGCGCTCTACTACGACTTAGCTGAGTCCGCAGTGTTAGATTTCTGCTCAGGTATGGATGCGGTAAAGAACCGCTACTTGCGTATGATTGGAGATCCAGCCACGCGTTACCGAGAAGATCCGGTACGCATGCTACGCGCCATGCGTTTCCGCGCAAAACTAGGGTTAGAGATTGAAGAAGACACTGCAGCGCCTATCGCTGAGTGCACACATTTACTGAATGATATTTCTTCTGCTCGACTATTCGATGAGACCATCAAACTCTTTCATAGTGGCCACGCCGTAAATTGTTTTCATGAGTTAAAACACTATGGCCTGTTTCAACAACTGTTCCCGATGACAGACAAAGAGTTGAGCCATGACCCGCAGTTACAAGATTTTATTGTCGGCGCCTTAGGCAGTACGGATTCACGCATCAATATCGGTAAAAGCGTCAACCCAGCCTTCATCTTTGCTGTCTTACTGTGGCGTCCATTCCAACATGCCGTGACCCAACGTACTCACAATGGCAAGATCAGCCCAGAAAGTCTCTGGGATGCAGGACGAAATACGATTTTTCGTCAAGCCAGCCATACGACCATTCCAAAACGATTTGCTATCACCATTTGTGAGATATGGAAATTCCAGAGTCGCTTTGATCGCATCCGTGGTCGTCAGATCCCTGACTTTATCGCTCATCCTCGCTTTCGTGCCGCTTATGATTTCATGTGCCTACGCTCACTGCTTGGTGAAGTCACTCAAGCTGAAGCGGACTGGTGGACTGATATCCAGAAATGTGACGCTGCGGAAAAGCAATTAATGATTGAACAACGTCCAGAGCCTAGACGAGAGCCTAAGTCAAAATCCAAGGCATCTAAAAGTAATCAGAAAAACATCAAATCTGAATAGATCGACTCGTTAAAATCAATATGAAAAAGAATTACCGGACACTTGCTTACATTGGATTAGGTAGTAATTTACAAAATCCTATCACCCAGATTGCCATTGCATTACGTGAATTAGCCTTACTCCCTGAAAGTGATTTGCAGCAGCATTCTGGACTTTATCTGAGTCGACCGATGGGCCCACCTGACCAACCGGTTTACGTCAATGCCGTCGCCAGCATCAAGACACATTTAGAGGCTGAAGAACTGCTTAACCATCTGCAGTCGATTGAAAACCAGCATGGTCGCGAACGTTTAGGTGAACATTGGGGGCCACGCACATTAGATTTAGATATCCTCAGCTTCGGCAACAAGAAAATTAATAGCACGCGCCTAAATGTCCCCCATCCAGGTGTACGTCTGCGCGAATTCGTACTCTACCCATTGCAAGAAATAGATAAAAACCTCATCATCGCTGGTGTAGGTAGAGTCGATCGCCTATCTCAAAAATGCTATGCCAATGGATTGGCGTTACTAGAAGAATAGCCGAAAAGAAAAATATTATGGGTTCAACACTGCCAGATTTCGTTGTTATAGAGGGACCGATAGGTGTCGGGAAATCAAGTCTGGCCTCACGTATCGCACTCGACTTTGAAGCAGAATTAGTACGTGAAGAAATAGAAGAAAACCCATTCCTTGACCAGTTCTATCAACGTCCCAGTGAAGCGGCGCTATCGGCGCAGCTGTTCTTCTTGATACAACGCACCAAGCAAATGCAGGGCTTACGCCAGAGCAGCATCTTCAATCATACTAAGGTAGCTGACTATCTATTGGAGAAAGACCAGCTATTCGCTCAAGTTACGCTCTCACCAATTGAATATGATCTTTACCAGCAAGTGTTTGAACACCTGATTATCGATGCACCAACCCCCGATCTAGTGGTCTATCTACAAGCACCGGTGAATATCCTAATGGAGCGCATCAAAAAACGTGGACGTCACATAGAGCGCCATATCGAACCTACTTATCTAGAACGCCTAAATGAGGCTTATGCCAACTTTTTTCACCACTATTCGGCAGCCCCTCTCTTAGTCGTCAATGCCGCTGACATTGATTTTATTAACAATGAAGGTGACTATGAGCAACTCAAGACACAAATCCTAAATACTACTAGCGGTCGGCATTACTTTAATCCGCTACCCTTCGCGAGCTAATAAGCATGAGTCTGCAAGCAGAATACGGTCTCGGCGTAAGTGAATTATGCGCAATGAGTAAACGTGGTGAGAAAATTGCCTGTTTGACAGCCTATGATGCCAGCTTTGCGCAGGTACTTGATCAGGCGGGTGTCGATATCATCCTTGTTGGTGATTCCCTAGGTATGGTCATCCAAGGCCATGATTCAACGGTCTCGGTCAGCATGGAAGACATGATTTATCACAGCGCTTGCGTGAGTTCGATAAGCAAACGTGCGTTGGTACTGGTTGATATGCCCTTTATGAGTTACAGCAATATCGATCAAGCCCTATTTAATGCCACCCGCCTAATGCAAGAAGGCGGCGCACAGATGGTGAAATTGGAAGCAACTGAACGTCAAAGTGAAATCGTAGCAGAGATGAGTGCCTGTGGCATCCCGGTCTGCGCCCACCTTGGTCTACGTCCACAATACATCCATAAGTTAGGTGGCTATCAACGTCAGGGCCAAGATAGTGAATCGGCCGAGCAAATCCTACAAGATGCCATCAGTTTAGAAAAAGCAGGTGCCGACTTACTCCTCGTTGAATGCATTACGCATACATTGGCCGCCAAGATTCAGCAAACAGTCTCGATCCCAGTAATCGGTATCGGCGCAGGCAAGGATTGTGATGGCCAAATTCTAGTACTACAGGATATCCTTGGTATTACACCTGGGAAAACACCCAGCTTTGCAAAAAACTATTTAACAAAAGGTGGCATTCAAACAGCGGTGCAAGACTATGTCGCTGAAGTGAAATCTGGCGACTTCCCCAGCTAAAGCAAAGACCCTAGTATGAATATTATTGAACAAACGCGTCCCTTACGCGCCCAAATTCGACAATGGCGTCGTAACCAGAAAAGTATTGCGTTAGTCCCGACCATGGGACATCTACATGACGGACATTTGGCCCTGGTTGAGCATGCCAAGACACAGGCTGACCATGTCATAGTGAGTATCTTCGTCAATCCATTGCAGTTTGATAATGCCGACGACTTGAAACGCTATCCCAGTAGTATTGCCTCAGATTTACAGCAACTCTCATCACTCGGAGTTGGCGCTATATTCAAACCCACCGTGGATTTGTTATACCCATTAGGCTTGGAGCTTGCCCCCAAGATCCATATCCCGCTATTAGGTGATGAATTTTGTGGCGCACACAGACCCGGACACTTTGATGGCGTCGCTACGGTTGTGAGCAAACTGTTTAATCTAATAGAGCCCGATATCGCCGTGTTTGGCCGCAAGGACTATCAGCAGCTCCTGATTATTCAACGCCTAAGCTCCGAGCTGAACTTCAATATCCAGATACAGGCGCTGGATACCGTGCGGACAGAAGATGGCTTAGCCTTGAGCTCACGTAATGCACATTTATCTACTGAAGAACGTCGCCTTGCTTGTATGCTCTACGCTACGCTGAAGGTTGTTGCTCAGCAGGCTGAGCAACAACGACTAACAGATAATCTGCCAACTCTGCTTGACCAGTCTATAACGCGATTAAACCAAGCCTCACTCAAGGTCGAGTACCTCGATCTCAGAGATGCGGCTGACTTACAAGCCATTCGAAGTGAAACCACCCAAGCCATCGTGCTAGCCGCCGTGCAACTAGGCAAGGTGCGATTAATCGATAACATCCTGTTTGAACTACCAGCCCAATCTTAATATTTAGCCAAACTGACCATCTGAAAGGGTTGCAGAACCATTTTCTGGTGTATACTAACGGCCGTTATCAAGAATATATTATGGAGTATAGATATGGCATGGCTTGTAATCGGATGTGTTGTCCTAGCCGTAGTGATTAACTTGGCGGCCCAGTTAAACATATTCAAACACCTTAAGAACGGCACTATCTACCGATAGGGTTTAGTTCAATAAAAAACGGGCTCCAGGCCCGTTTTTTTATTTCTAACTTTACACTCAAACCCTATGACCACAGTCGCGTGGAAAGCCCTTAATACACACCTAGGGGATATTCAGAATCATCAGCTACGCGATCTTTTCGCTAGCCAAACAGATCGGTTCCAACAGTTCCATGTGGAATTTGAAGGCGGCCTCTTGGACTACTCCAAGAATCGTCTCAATCAAGTCACCCTCGATAAGTTATTCGCCCTCGCCTCTGAAAAAAAATTAGAGCACTGGCGCGAACGCCTCTTCAGTGGCGATCACATCAATCACACTGAACAACGCGAAGTCTTACACACAGCATTACGTGACAATAAACCAAACCCCAAGCAAGCATTAGTTACACATGAACTAAAACGCATGCAACAAATGGTTGAGCGTTTCAGTCAAAAAAAATGGTTGGGTAGCAGTGATAAACCACTGAGGGAAGTTGTTGTTATTGGTATCGGCGGCTCCTACCTTGGCCCTAAGCTTGCCTGTGAAGCCTTACAGACCTACGCACAAAAAGATGTTCGCGTGCACTACATTAGTAATGTTGATGCACATGAGATGCATGAAGTCTTAGACTTGATTGAGCCAACAGAAACACTCTTCATTGTCATCTCAAAAAGTTTTACCACACAAGAAACCAGCACGAATATGCATAGCTGTATGCGCTGGTTACTAGAAAAAACCGGCGATCACTCAGCCATACAGAAACAATTTGTAGGCATTACAGCAAATACTGAACTTGCGCTTAAGGCAGGTATAACTGCTAACAACATTCTCAGCATGTGGGATTGGGTAGGAGGCCGTTATTCGCTCTGGAGTACTGTTGGCCTACCCTTAGCCCTACTTCTAGGTATGGATCATTTTCGTCAATTATTGGCCGGTGCCTATGCCATGGATGAGCATTTCAAGAATCGAGATTTCAACAAAAATGTACCCGTATTAATGGCGCTAATCGGTATTTGGAATCGAAATTTCTTAAATCTCCCAGCCTATGCTGTTCTACCTTATGACAATCGTTTACGCAGTCTACCGCGTTACCTGCAACAACTTGATATGGAAAGTAATGGTAAGGGCATAGATCGTCAGGGTCAGCCATGCACACATCAAACTGCCCCTATTCTTTTTGGTGAGGCCGGCACTAATGGGCAACATGCTTTCCACCAATTACTACATCAAGGCACCACCACTGTTCCTTGTGACTTTATTGGCTTTCGCCAAACCACCTATAGCCAAGAGCATCACCATATTCTGCTGTCTAACATGCTAGCTCAGTCGCAGGCCATGATGACCGGCCGCACCTTAGAAGAAAGCACTGCCATGCTACGAGCACAAAACGCCGAGCGCATTGATATGCTTGCACCGGCTATTAGTTTTAGCGGCAACCGCCCAAGCAACACCTTACTGTTCGATCGACTCACACCCTTCAGCCTCGGTAGTTTATTGGCTCTATATGAACATAAAGTCTTCGTTCAAGGTGTTATCTGGAACATCAATTCCTTTGATCAAATGGGTGTGGAACTCGGCAAAACATTAGGCGATAAGATATTACACAGCCTACAAATCGAATCGATAAGTAATGAGTTTGATGGCTCTACTGCAGCTCTACTCACCTATCTAATGAAGCGCAGTGATTAACACTTAGTGCTCATCCAGTTACCATGAAAAAACCATTCGCCGCTGCTGCCGATGAAAACAAAGAAGCCATCGCTACAGTCTTATCAGCTGAATTAGCCAACGCTAATCATGTCATTGAGATCGGCAGTGGTACTGGCCAACATGCCGTACATTTCAGCAAGCTGTTGCCTCATCTAAGCTGGCATTGCAGCGATCAACGCGACCATATAGCAGGCATTCAGCTCTGGTTGGACTCAGCCGGCCTCAATAATACGCCGCCTGCTTTTGTTTTAGATGTCAGCCAAGACTGGCCTAAGCAGATTTATGATGCCGCCTATGCCGCCAATATTGCGCACATCATGCATTGGCCAGAGATTGAAGACCTGTTTAGAGGTTTAGGCACAGCACTCGACCACGGCGCTTGTTTTTATCTCTATGGCCCATTTAGTTTTGATGACCAGTTCAGCAGCCAAAGTAATCAGGCCTTTGATCAATTTCTACGCCAGCAAGACCCGCATTCAGGGCTGCGTGATAAAAATAAACTCGATCAGCTCGCTCTCAAACACGGATTAATTGCGGCAGCCTGCTGGGCACTGCCAGCGAACAATCATATTTTAAGCTGGCAAAAGACCTAGCACTGCACATTGGTTGCTTGATGTTGAGCCATTGCCCAACTGATATGTTCCTGCACCATCGCACTTGGATAGTCTAAACGCGCTTGCAAGGCCTGCATGACCTCTTCACTACTGGTCGCATTACCCAGTGCTACCGCGATATTTCTCAGCCATTGTTCATGCCCAATGCGACGCATGGCAGACCCTTCTGTATTTTTTAGAAAATCGGCTTCACTCCAGGCAAATAGATCGACTAAGCGGGATGAATCCAACTGCTGACGTGCGGCAAAGTCGGCTAATTCTGAGGTTTGCGCAAAGCTATTCCAGGGACAGGCTAATTGACAGTCATCACAGCCGTAAATGCGATTACCGATCGCCTGCCTAAATTCTTCCGCAATGCTGCCTTTATTCTCGATTGTTAAATAAGAAATACAACGCCGTGCATCCAGCTCATAGGGCGCAATAATGGCCTGTGTGGGACAGATATCAATACAGGCCTGACAGCTACCACAGGCATTTTCTACTTTTGAGCTCAGCGGTAACGGCAGATCGGTAAACAATTCACCAAGAAAAAACCAAGATCCGGCATCACGTGAGATCAGATTTGTATGTTTCCCGACCCATCCTAGGCCTGCCTTTTCAGCCAATGGCTTTTCTAATACCGGCGCGCTATCAACAAAGGCACGGTAACCAAATTCACCCACCTCATCCTGAATCTTATCGGCTAGCTTTTGCAGACGTTTGCGTAACACCTTGTGGTAGTCACGGCCTAAGGTATAACGTGAGATATAGGCCAGATCACTATCTTCTAAAACGGCAATAGGGTCTCGTGTACGTGGCGGATAATAGTCCATGCGCACACTGATAATACGCAAAGTCCCTGGGAGTAACTCATCTGGTTTTGAACGCATCCGGCCATGCTTGGCCATATACTCCATATCACCATGGTGCCCCTTATCCAACCAACGCAACAAATAGGCCTCATGCTCATCAAGATTGGTATCAGCGATGCCAATATGATTAAATCCAAGCTGTTTTGCCCACTCTTGGATATGCTGCACGAGTTCCTGTGGCGACGACGAATTAAGCTTAGAAGACATGCTGCTATAGTACCCACTGTCGCCTTTAGAGTGAACCAACTAGATTGAAGTAAACTCACCATCAGCAACCATAAAAAATAATGACCTTAGCGAATATGCCAAGCTCGCCGAGCTTACCCGGCCTACCTGATATGCCTATTCTAATCGAGTCCAGCACTGCGATGGAGGCGTTTGCAGCCCGCCTAGCAGGCACACTACAAGCACCTGCATTGGTATTTTTAGAAGGTGACCTCGGTGTTGGGAAAACTACCTTTGTGCGTGGTTATCTGCGTGCCCTAGGCTATCAAGGCCATGTCAAAAGCCCAACATTCACACTAGTTGAAAGCTATACATTGGCATCTTATAAGATCCATCACTTTGATCTCTACCGCTTAAGCGACCCTGAGGAGCTAGAGTTCATGGGTATACGTGAATACCTCAGTAGCGACGCGATCTGTTTTGTTGAATGGCCTGAGAAAGGCAATCCTTTATTACATTCACCAGACCTGACTATAAAAATCGAACATGCCGAAGAAAAACGCTGGCTAGATTGCACGCAGGGTGCATAATAAAACTCATGTCGCCTACTTCTCATCAGCAATCTCTCATTCGTACCTTCGCCCTACTCTTAGTCAGCCTATTTTGGTTGGCACCAGTTTCAGCGGAACCGATTGCAGTAGAAGATATTCGTGTTGCTGTAAAAGACCAAACCACACGGATTGTGATTGAGACAAAAAAACGCCCCGCCTATAAAGTCTTTAGCCTCAGCGACCCAGAACGTTTAGTCATCGATATCGCAAACACTAAACTGACTAAAAAAATTACTCACAGCACCTTTATCGGCACCCATGTTGGTGATATGCGTCATGCACAACGCAAGTCATCTTTACGTCTGGTATTTGATCTAAAACAGCGTGTCACGCCCAACAATTTCTTACTCGCACCTAACAGTAAAAACAATTACCGGCTAGTACTCGATCTGAGTGCTGGGAAAAACAAACAGTCCGCCAGTAAGAAACCGGCTAATTCAATCAGTAGCGCCCCAATTCAAAGACGCCCATTACGCGATATCGTCATCGCTCTTGATGCTGGCCATGGTGGCAAAGATCCAGGCGCTATCGGCTATGCTGGTACCTACGAAAAAAATGTCGTACTGCAGATCACAAAGCGCCTAAAACGTATGCTAGATGCACAACCCGGTATGCGTGCGATACTCACTCGCAGTAATGATCGTTACCTAACGCTACGCGAACGTACAAGCAAAGCGCGTAAGAATCGTGCAGATCTCTTTATCTCGATACATGCCGATGCGGTAGAAAGCCGACGTGCTCATGGCTCATCGGTTTATGTTTTATCTAGACGCGGTGCCAGTAGTGAGGCAGCCAAGATTTTGGCCCGATCACAGAATGCGGCCGACATGGTTGGTGGCGTCTCCTTAAGCGGTAAAGACAAGGTCTTACAGCATGTCATCTTAGACCTCTCACAAACCGCCACTATCGATGCCAGTACTGAGCTCGCTCATAACGTAATCGCCGAGTTAGCACGCTTAGGCAAGACCAAGAAAAAAGTCGGCCATGCCGGCTTTGTCGTCTTAAAGTCACCAGATATCCCCTCGATTTTGGTCGAGACCGCCTTCATATCAAATCGCTCAGAAGAGAAAAAATTACGCTCTCCGAAACACCAGGAAAAAATGGCCAAGGCGGTACTCAATGGTATTAGGCGCTATCTACAAAAAAATGCCCCTGAGGACAGCAAGCTAGCACAAGCCCCTACGAGTAGAAGTAATAATCGGCATATTATTCGCAGTGGCGAAACACTGTCTGGCGTTGCTCAGCGTTATGGTGTCAGCGTCAAAGCCTTACGTTTAGCCAATGGTATCAAGGGCGATAAAATTCGTGTCGGACAAAAACTTAAGATCCCTAAAGGTTAAGCTTAGCGAGAATAAAACTNGCTAAGATTTGAAAATAGACCGATGCCAAACAGCTGTTAATACTCGATCAAGTGCCGATTGAGCGCTACCCATAAGCTTCTCTGAAAGTGACTTGGGCACAACATGACTGACCTCATAAATATCGGCAGTAGTACTTAATTGCCATAGATAATCATCACTAGTCATCAATTCATCCACTAGATTGAGCTCTAACGCTCGACGTCCATACCAGTGCTCACCAGTTGCGACCTTAGCAAGATCAACCGATGCTCTCTGCTCATGAATAAAGTCCTTAAACAATTCATGAGTGTCTTCAATCTGCTCTGTAAATTTCGCACGATCCTCGTCTGTATTCTTACCAAACATGGTGATGGTGCGCTTATTTTCTCCAGCCTTAATCATTTCGAAATCGACACCATTTTTATCTAGTAGTCGACTGAAATTAGGCATTTGTGCAATCACGCCAATCGATCCAATCACTGAGAAAGGGGCTGCAACGATCTTATCGGCAACACAGGCCATCATATAACCACCGCTAGCAGCGACCTTATCCACCACTATCGTCAAACCTAATTCATGCTGTTTAAATCGGGTCAGTTGTGAAGCCGCAAAGCCATGCTCATGCACCAAGCCCCCAGCATTTTCTAAGCACAAGACCACTTCATCGCTTTTATCAGCCACTGACAGGATAGCGCTGACCTCATCGCGTAGATATTTTGTTGCCGACGCCTTGATATTGCCAACAAAGCGCAATACAAAAACACGTTTACGGCTCTGTTCCCGTTCATCCTTATCCGCCTTCTTTTGTGCCTTTTGAATTTTCTTAAATTCTTTCTTAGGCAGGACTTCGCGTTGCATACGTTCTTTGGTCTCTGCATATCGGCGCGTCACATTCTTAATTTTTAGACGATCGGCATGCTGACCACGCGCTGCCAGAGAGAATATAGCGGTGAGAACCACTATAAATAGTATGACTAAGGTTATTGTTTTAGCGAAAAATAGACCGTAGTCCAAGAAGAATTCCATCATGCTATTTTCTCTTTAATGTGAGCCACACTGAGCTACTCTAAATATGATTCGGTTCAAATTCGGCAAACCACTGACCGACTTCTGCTTCACTAGGCGGCATATAAAACAAACCACGCAAATCAAGCGCACCCTGATCTCCAAGCTCCGCCCCACTCAAGACTGTTTTAAAATCACTACCTGCCAACAATTGATGCGAGATAGTGGTGAAGTATCGTTGTACATAATTATGTCGCAATAAATCATGCAGCAACTCTGGCCCTGCCACCAAATAAACCGAACGATAGCCCTGTTGCTGTAGAAACGACATCAATGGTTCCACATCCACTAAACGCTCCTGACCACAGCGTAGTGGTTCCATGCCCTTTTCTCGCCAGTAATCGATGCGTTCAGGGGCCGCTTCAGCAGCAGTCGCCAAGTGTACTTTTTGGCCGTGCTGGTCTAGCGAGTCATGCCATGGAAAGTCCAGAGAGCCGCTAATAATCATCACATCAGGGGCTGGTTTCAACCCCTGCTCTGTACGCCATCTATGTAGATATTCTGTTTCTGCATGCTCCGGCAACTGCAAAATATTACCTAAACGATTTTCCTGCAGCGAACGCATATAGCCGCCATGCGTAATAATGCAATCGGCATGCGCATAGAGTTCTAAAAATAGACGGAAGTCCAAATTGGACTTGAGCCGCTGTGGTAACTGGTACTGTTCATCATCACCGCCCGCCAGTGCGATGCGACCGTCAAGACTCGATAAAAAATTGGCATAAACCAGTGGTATTGCACCTTCTTCACCAGCAATTCTGCCCGGTCTGAGATACAATCCCTGTACTGATTGCGCCTCCCCCGTAGGGGGGAATAAGCGTGTAATTTTTTCCATCACAACGAAACCTTTGCCGTGGCCTTACCAAAAATTCAAACTGCAATACCCTTACGCCGATACAAATATGGCGAATATACCGCCACTTTACTGGGTGACATCAGCAGCAGCGATGACCTGAATTACTGCTTTATGATGGCTTTAGTAAAAGATGGTGGAACCGATCCAGAAGTATACATTACCCATGAGGAAACCGTGGCGGGATCTACTGATCGATATAGAACCCGAGTCTTGACTGCCGATGCCGAACATATTATCGATCAGCAGGCACAGGCATTAAACCAAACTGCATTTTGTGACTTTGCCCTGAATGGCATCCAACAGATGTTTGGTCTTAACGACGAACAAGCCGTTTTGCTCAGCTAAACCGTAAGGATAGAATCGCCATGTCCCAATCGATTAAAAAACTACCTGACACCCTAATCAATCAAATCGCTGCGGGTGAAGTCATCGAACGGCCTGCCTCGATTGTGAAAGAACTGGTTGAAAACAGTATCGATGCGGATGCTAGTAGCATTACGGTTGAACTCGAACAAGGTGGCATTCAGCGCATCTCTGTACGCGACAATGGCAAAGGCATCCCAGCCGATGAGATCACGCTAGCGCTGACTCGACACGCCACTTCAAAGATCGAAAGCTTTGATGACTTACATCGCATTCGAAGCATGGGTTTTCGTGGTGAGGCGCTACCCAGTATCGCCTCCATTTCACGCTTTAGCTTGAGCTCGCGCAGCGTAGACAGTGAGCAAGCGTGGCAGATTACCGTTGATGGCGGCCGTATTAATGACACCGATGGCGATGGATTACTGAAGCCAGCCCGACAGGCACAGGGCACCCACATTGACGTCAACGATATCTTCTTTAACACACCTGCACGACGCAAGTTCTTACGCGCAGAAAAGACTGAATTCAACCATTGCGAACAGGTCGTCAAACGAGTTGCATTGGCACACTTTGCCTGTGCCTTTGAACTACGACATAACCAAAAGACCATCTTTTCGTTACCGCCAGCACTAGACCAAGAGGCACAGGAACGTCGGCTACAAACATTGCTTGGCCGTAGCTTTGTCGAAAACCTGTTGTACTTTGAACATGAACACGATGGCAAACAACTACATGGCTGGCTGGCCACACCAAACTTCTCACGCTCACAAGCAGATATGCAATATCAGTTTGTTAATCAACGCCATGTCCGTGATAAAACAATCTCACATGCAATCAAGCTTGCCTATCAAGATGTGCTCTACCATGGCCGACAACCGGCTTATGTTATTTTTCTTGAGATCGACCCCAGCACCTTAGATGTCAATGCACATCCAGCAAAAACTGAGGTCCGTTTTCGCGACAGCCGCTCGATCCATGACTTTTGTCGGCACACGCTAAAGCAACTCCTGAGTGAATTTCGTAGTGCACCAATTGATCATGACCAATTGAATAAATTAGCCAGCTATACCGGCAGTTCTTATCGCGCACCAGAACAGACCCGACTGAACACATCGACAGTCATGGAACATGCATCACAGCTCTACCCAGTCAGCCAACAAGGCAGTAGTGCATCCCCCACGTCTCATCAACCGTTAACCAGCGCCAGCATTGATGAGATGGCGGTCTTTGGCCAAGAGGCGGTACAAGCAGAAGACAACATGCCCGCCTTAGGTTATGCCTTAGGCCAGCTACATGGCGTCTATGTACTAGCTCAAAATGAGCAAGGCTTAGTCCTCGTCGACATGCATGCAGCGCATGAGCGGGTCGTCTATGAGCAACTCAAGGCACAAAGCCTAGACCTTGCCCCACAACAACTCTTAGTCCCCTTACAAGTCAACCTGAGCGCGAGTGAAGCGCGCTTTGCTAGCCTGCATCAACCGTTATTTAGTGAGCTTGGGATACAACTGGATTTACTCAGCGACGAACAGATTGTCGTACGCTCAGCACCCTCGCTATTGAATGATACCGATATTGCTGGTGTGGTGCGTGACATGCTATCTGATCTCAACGAGAGCGGCGAAAGCGATCGCATCGAAGTCTTACGCAATGAAGCACTGTCTAGCATGGCCTGCCATGGCTCGATTCGAGCCAACCGTAAGATGACTGTATTAGAGATGAATGCCTTATTACGTGCGATTGAAGAGACCGAGCGTAGTGGCCAGTGTAACCATGGTCGTCCGACTTGGATTCAACTCAGTATCGCCGATCTCGACAAACTGTTTTATCGCGGTCGTTGAATCGTGGCTGCTGCCGTCATCTTTTTAATGGGCCCAACGGCTAGTGGTAAGACCGACCTAGCAATAGAGCTCTGCCGCCAACGCCCCTGTGAAATTATCAGCGTCGACTCTGCCCTGATTTATCGTGAGATGAATATTGGTACTGCTAAGCCAACGGCTGATGTGTTAGCGGATGCGCCGCATGCATTACTTGATATCCGCAACCCAGATGAGCAGTACTCGGTAGCCGAATTCTGTAACGACGCCAACCGCCTGATCGATGAAATCCTCGCTCGTGGTCACACTCCATTATTGGTTGGTGGCACCATCATGTATTTCCATGCCCTACAGTTTGGGCTCTCCGAGCTCCCCGCTACTAACGATAAGATTCGTCAGCAGATCGAAGAGGAGATGCAGCTCAAAGGAGTAGCCGCATTACATGACCGACTGAGCACCGTCGATGCCACTGCAGCCGCTCGCATTCATCCTAATGACAGACAACGCATACAGCGTGCTTTAGAGGTCTTTGATAATACTGGCAGCACCCTGACCGCGTGGCAGCAAAAACCAAAATCCACCCGCGATGATCTAGATATTCACGCTTGGGGGCTGTTTCCTGAAGACCGGGCCTGGCTACATCAGAATATCGAACAACGTTTTGACTGGATGCTAGACCATGGTGCAGTCGAGGAATTACAGGCCTTACGCAAAAATTGGACTCTTTCACCGGACATGTCATCGATGCGCTGTATTGGATATCGCCAGATCTGGTCATATCTAGAAGGCGATATCACTTATGCCGATATGCGTGAACAAGGCATTGCTGCTACCCGCCAACTAGCCAAACGGCAGCTCACTTGGCTGCGTAGCTATCCAAAAGTAGAGCTAATTGACCCGGCAATACAACCTATTACACAGCTAGCGGAGCAAATCAGTTGCAACCTGCCAGCTAGTAACTGCTAAAATAATCTTCAGCTCTCGCCCGTTGGGGAATTAGCGTAGGGCGATCTAACAACAATTAACATTAAGAGTGAAAACCTAATGTCAAAAGGTCAAACTTTACAAGAACCCTTCTTAAACGCATTACGAAAAGAAAAGATTCCTGTCGCCATCTATCTTGTTAATGGTATTAAGCTGCAGGGACAGATCGATTCTTTCGATCAATTCGTCATTGTGCTTAAAAATACCGTCAACCAGATGGTCTATAAACATGCGATTTCAACTATCGTGCCGACAGAAGTAGTGAACATCCCATTTGCTGATGACGTTGAATAGCTTGTTTTGTAGTAGCAGGAGCAAGCATTAAGTGTTTGAACGTCCCAAGAGTGGCGAAAGCGCTCTCTTAGTTCACCCCGCATTTGGGCGCAGTCCTGACCCCGCCGATACGGAAGAATTTAGGCTATTAGCCAAATCAGCTGGTGCCGATATCATCGATATCGTGCTTTATTCGCGTGCCAAACCAGAATCTCGCTTTCTTATCGGTGGCGGCAAGCTCGAAGAGCTCGCTGAACGGGTAGAGGCAGAAGGGATTGAATTACTATTATTCAATCATGCCCTCTCGCCTAGCCAAGAACGCAATATCGAGAGTGCCTGCCACTGCCGTGTGCTCGATCGTACCGGCCTAATCCTTGATATTTTCGCACAACGTGCGCGCTCTTATGAAGGCAAGCTACAGGTCGAGCTCGCTCAACTTAGATATATTTCTACGCGTCTGGTACGTGGTTGGACTCACCTAGAACGGCAAAAAGGTGGTATTGGTATGCGCGGCCCGGGGGAAACTCAGCTGGAAACCGACCGTCGTTTGCTCGCAGTCCGGGTTAAATCTTTAGAAAAGCGTTTGGCCAAAGTCCGTTCACAACGGAATCAAGGTCGCCAAGCGCGCAGGAAAAAGCCAATCCCAACCGTTGCACTAGTAGGCTATACCAATGCAGGTAAGTCGACGCTATTCAATACCCTTACCGATAGTGAGGTGTATCAGGCCGATCAGCTATTCGCCACCTTGGATCCAACCCTACGCCGCTTACAGCTCGAGGGCTTCGATGAAATCATCCTCGCTGACACGGTAGGTTTCATCCAGGATTTACCCCATGATTTGGTCGAGGCCTTCCACGCCACTCTACAAGAGACGGTTGAGGCTGATTTACTACTGCATGTTGTCGATGCTTCCAACCCTCAGCGAAATGAGCATATTCGGGAAGTTAATACGGTGCTGGAAATGATCAATGCAGAGAACTGCCCACAGATCTTGGTCTACAACAAAATCGACCAGATTAATCAAATGCCGCATATCGACATGGGTGATGATAATCGTATCAATCGCATCTGGGTTTCGGCCCTAGAGAGCGATGGTTTGCCATTACTGCACTCTGCAATGGTCCAATTTTTTAGTGAAAGTCATAAAATCGTAAGCCTACAGCTACCGCCAGCACAGGGTGATCTGCGTGCTTTACTGCATGAACATCATTCAATATTGGAGGAAACCTTTGATCCTGAAGGGTTTTGGCAGATTGAGGCACGTATAAGCGTAGAGCTTATGTCACGCTTCACAGACTATCTNGTGAAAGAGACCACTACAGAGCATGAACAAGAGAATGCTGAAATTTTGCTGAAGAGTGATATAGAATAGCGCCAACATTTATTTAAACTCACTGCGGAGTCAACATGCCCTGGAACACCCCAGGTAACAACAACGATGACCCTTGGAATCGTAAATCCAATAATCAAGGGCCACCGGATCTCGATGAAGTCTTTCAAAAGTTAGGACGTAAGTTTGGAGGCCTCTTTGGCGGTTCCGGCAGTGGTTCTAACTCATCTTCAGGTCCATCTAACGGTTCGTCTAGCATAGGTCTGATCGCAATTTTTATTATTGCTATCGTTTGGGCCATGTCAGGCGTCTACAAGGTGACAGAAGGCGAAGCCGGCGTCATCCTACAATTTGGCAAATACAAAGAGACTACTAGTCCCGGTCTACACTGGCATGTACCTTTCCCAGTGCAGTCGCTATTTATAGTCGACACACAGCGAGTACGGAGTGCCAAACATCAAACCACTATGCTAACGCAGGATGAGAATATCGTAGAGATCATTCTCGGTGCACAGTATCGAGTGAAAGATGCACCAGGCTACTTATTCAACTTGCGTGGGCCAGAAACCACACTAAAGCAGGCGATGGAAAGCGCGATTCGCGAGATCGTCGGTAAGAGCAAAGTAGACTTTGTCTTATATGAAGGCCTAGAAGTTATTTCTTCTAGTACTAAAAAACTGATGCAGGAGATCCTGGACCGCTACGACGCTGGTATCGAGATCACCTCACTCAACTTAGAGAAGACACAGCCCCCTAGTCCGGTACAGAACGCCTTTGATGACGTGATTAAATCACGTGAGGATTTGGAGCGTTACATTCAGGAAGCAGAAGCCTACGCTAATACCATCGTGCCACAGGCTCGAGGTGAGGCAGCACGCATCACTGAGGAAGCAACAGGTTACAAAGAAGCCATTGTTGCTACCGCTGAAGGTGAGTCTGAACGTTTTTCAGCATTACTCACTGAGTACAAGAAGGCACCAAGCATCACACGCGAACGTCTCTATCTTGAAGCAACTGAAGCGGTCTTCAGCAACAGCACGAAGATCATGTTGGATGTTGAAGGTGGTAATAACCTAATGTATTTGCCATTGGATAAATTAATCCAGAACGCACCAACACGCTCAGACAGCACTGGTGCAGCTAATACTTCATCTAGCTTCGGTTCATCCAACTCATCAGAGATACCACAACGCCCAACACGCGGCAGGGAGAATCGCTAATATGATCACTAAAATCATTGCTGCCCTTATTGCTGTCAGCATTATTGTCTACAGTAGCTGCGTTTACACTGTAAATGAAACGCAACGTGCGATCCTATTGAAGTTTGGTGAGATCATTCAGGCAGATATTCAGCCTGGCTTGCACTTCAAACTACCGATCGTCAACGATGTGAAATATTTCGACTCTCGTATCCTAACGCTGGATGTGAAGCCTGATTTATTTCCGACCAGTGAAAAGAAATATGTCTATGTCGATTTCTTCGTCAAATGGCGTATCGATAATGTGCGTGACTATTTCGTTGCCACTGGTGGTATAGAAGCTCGTGCCAATAGCCGTCTAAGCCAGATCACAAAAGATGAATTACGTGATGTGATTGCTGCGCGAACTATTAAAGAAGCTGTCTCCGGTGAACGTTCAGAAATCATGAATGCATTAGTGCGCAAAACCAACGAAATCTCAAAAGAACTTGGTATTGAGATCGTTGACTTACGTGTTAGCCGTATCGACTACACTGAAGACATTAGTGATTCAGTTTATGAGCGTATGCGTGCCGAACGTGACCGTGTAGCAAAAGACTTTCGTGCTCGTGGACGTGAATCAGCGGAGCGTATTCGAGCTGCTGCCGATCGCCAACGTCAAATTACTCTGGCAGATGCCTACAAACGATCTGAGCAGTTACGTGGTGAAGGTGATGCAATAGCGGCCGATATCTATGCACGGGCCTACGGTGCAGACGAAGAGTTCTATACATTAACTAAGAGCTTGAGCGCGTATAAACGTACGTTTAACAGTAAGAATGATGTTTTGGTGTTAAAACCAGACTCTCAGTTCTTCCGTTACTTCAATCAATCTGGCAAATAATACCTAGGTCTTACATCTCTGTTTGATCCCTTGTTAGCAGCAGTCGCCTTCGTATTCCTATTCGAAGGCCTGTTGCCAGCATTCTCGCCAAAATCGCTAGCCGCGGCCTATCAACAGATAAGTTCACTACTAGATACAAAAATTCGCTGATTAGGGTTAGTGAGCATGACCCTAGCCGTGTTATTCTTACGGCTGTTAGTTAATCGTTAAACTGAAGCTACTGCCATGAACTCCCGTACCCGCTGGTTACTACCTACTGGTATTCAAGAAGTTTTACCCAATGATGCGGTAATCCTTGAAAACCAACGCCGAAAACTTATCGACTTATTCCGCTCTTGGGGTTATCGGTTAGTCATACCTCCATTTATTGAATTCGTCGATTCATTGTTATTAAAAGACAGTGATGACCTCAATATACAAACATTCAAATTCACCGATCAGATTTCAGGACGTATGCTAGGTGTACGTGCAGATATGACGCCGCAGGTTGCGCGCATTGATGCCCATATGCTGAAAGAAGAAGGAGCCACTCGCCTCTGTTATTGCGGCACTGTGTTACTGACCCAGGCCGAGTCGGCCGGTGGCACACGCAGCCCATTACAGATCGGTGCTGAGCTGTATGGTGATGACAGCATTGAAAGTGATGCAGAAATTATTCGCATGATGCTGACAGCGATTACCGAAACCGGTATCGATAATCCCTTACTAGATTTGGGGCACGCCGGCATTTTCGACATCTTATGTGATGAAGTTAATCTTGTAGGCGAAGCTAAACAAGACTTATTTTCTATCCTGCAACGCAAGTCAGCGCCAGATATGCAGGCCTTCCTAAACACTATGGATTGTGCCGATAGCCACAAATCTGCAATCGCAGCAATGAACCAGCTACACGGTGATGCACAAATATTGCAACAAGCGAAAAGTGTATTAGCACCCGCTGGAGGAAGAATGGTCGTGGCCATTAACAAATTAGAGGCCTTAGCCGAAAAACTAGGCAAACACCTAAGCAATCATCAGATTCATTTTGATCTCGCTGAAGTGCGCGGCTACCACTATCAAAATGATCTTGTCTTTGCCGCCTATGATCGTGCCAGCGGTGCTGAGTTAGCCCGTGGTGGTCGTTATAACAACATTGGCGAGGCCTTTGGCCGTGCCCGTCCAGCAACCGGCTTTAGTGCTGACTTAAAACAATTACTAAAACTCTCACAACTAGACAGCGATACGCAGCCGGCGATCTTCGCCCCCTTAAGTGACGATCCAGCACTCGATCAAATTATTACTGAACTACGCAATTCTGGTGAAACCATTATTGCTGGCCTAAGTTCATCAGATACCGCTAAATCCAGTGCCTGTAAGCGGCAGCTGGAGCAAGACGGCGATACTTGGGCTATCAAGGAAGCTTAATCATGCAAAAGAATATCGTTGTCCTCGGCGCCCAATGGGGTGATGAGGGTAAAGGCAAGATCGTCGACATGTTAACCGCAAAAGCTGACGCTGTAGTTCGCTTTCAAGGTGGACATAATGCCGGACACACCATTGTTGTTGGCGAAGACACAACTGTCTTGCACCTTATCCCCTCTGGCATTTTGCGTCAGGAAACAGCCTGCTTTATCGGCAATGGCGTGGTGTTATCACCCGCTGCTCTATTAGAAGAGCTGACCATGCTAGAAACGCGCGGTGTGCATGCGCGTGAGCGTTTGTTCTTATCTGAAGGCTGCCCACTGATTCTGCCGTATCATATCTTGGTTGATCAGGCACGCGAGAAAGCCCGTGGGAACAAGGCTATTGGCACAACTGGCCGTGGTATTGGCCCAGCCTATGAAGACAAAGTTGCCCGTCGCGGATTACGTCTAGGTGATCTACTGCAATTCGACAAGGCAATGGCTAAGTTAGAAGGTGTAGTCGATTATCATAATTTCGTATTAAAGAATTACTTTCAGTATGAAATCTGCGATCTAAACGCACTCAAGGATCAGTGTCAGGCTTGGGCGGAAGAACTTAGCCCGATGATCTGTGATGTTACCGATCGTCTACATACGCTGCAAAGAGAAAACAAACGCATCTTATTTGAAGGCGCACAGGGTACGCTACTCGATATTGATCATGGTACTTACCCCTACGTGACCTCCTCCAATACCACCGCCGGCGGTGTTTGTAGTGGTAGCGGTGTAGCACCGACTAGCATTGATTATGTCCTGGGGATTGTGAAGGCCTACACCACACGTGTTGGCGCTGGCCCTTTCCCAACTGAATTATCCGATGCAGTCGGCCAAGAATTAGGCGAGCGGGGACATGAGTTTGGTGCAACCACTGGCCGCCAGCGCCGTTGTGGCTGGCTAGATGTGGTATCACTAAAACGTGCTATGCGCGTCAATGGTGTCAGTGGTATTTGTTTGACTAAACTAGACGTCATGGATGGACTAGAAAGCATCAACATCTGCACCGCTTACCGTTTTAATGGTGCCCTAGTCGATAGCCTAACCATGGATGCCGACACACTAGAGGCCTGCGAGCCGGAGTACATCACTCTACCGGGCTGGCAAAGTCCAACAGTCGGTGCCACCGATTATGCTGGCCTACCTCAAAATGCCCGTGATTATATTGACAAAATAGAAAAGCTCTTACAGACCCCGATCGATATCATATCCACCGGCCCTGAACGTCAACAAAACGTCATCCGCCGCGAAATCTTCTAGCGTCCATAAACTTTTAGATCTATAGTAAGCCGATGACACTAGAGACTATTAAGTTTTTCTTAGTTATCGGCATCTTCAGTTTGCTCTATTTTAGCGAGCAGCTATTCCCTTATTTTGCCTCACGCAAACACCACCTAAGTCATTCGCTGCGTAATATTGCATTAGGCCTATTCAATGCAATTATTAGCCTCATGCTCCTGTTTACCCTACTCGAAAGTGCTGAACACTGGGCAGATATACGCCAGTTTGGTCTACTCCATCACTTAGAACTAAACACTAGTGTGAGCATTGTCGTTGCACTTATTATCATCGATCTATGGCAATACCTATGGCATCGCATGAATCATCAAATTCCAGTCTTATGGCGCTTTCATCGGGCACACCATTGTGACAGCGAGATGGATGCCAGTAGCGCTGTGCGCTTTCATACCGGTGAGATTCTGCTTTCAGGGTTAACAAGAATCCCACTTATCCTAGTATTTGGCCTCAGCATCGAGCATCTCATTATCTATGAGATTGTTGCCCTGCCCGTTATATTGTTCCATCACAGTAATCTACGTATCCCAGCATCTTTAGATCGTGTACTACGCTATATCGTTGTGACACCTCACATGCATCGGCTACACCATTCTGATCGGCAACAGGAAACAGATAGCAACTACGGCAGTCTCTTCAGTGTTTGGGATCGATTGTTCTATAGTTTTCAATCACAGCCATTAAGCGAACATTTCAAGTTAGGGCTTGGCCCGGCTTACTCAGAGCCAGACTGCAATAGTTTGGGTGGGTTATTTGCACTTCCTTTTGCTGAAAAAAATCACACTCGCCGTTAAGTTCTTCTGTTTTTACAGCATTACCCCCTCTCATTAATTTGTTAAATAGAATAATTATACTGAATTAATATAATTTATATTTATTATATTCACTCCTTCTACCACCCCGATACAAACCCTATCAAATCGTTTTAACGTTCTTCTTAGGCGGACCAAACCGCCTAACTCTAAGGGACAGGAAGTTCCTTCATATACGCCCCAGATACATTGTGGATAGCGTCTAGAGTAACGGAGCAAGGAGAGCAATCATGGTGAAAGGAATCACCCTAGGTGTCGTCACGTCTATGTTAACCATTGGATGTGGGGGCGGAGGTGGAGGTGGCGACAATGTCGATGTTGATCTTTGTCTCAGCGTCAGCTGCATTAACTACGTCAACGACCAGGCTGAATATCTAGCTCAAGATGGGCTCAATAATATCGATGCTGCAAACGCAAATCTTGCCAGTGCAACTGGAGAAAATATTCGTATAGCAGTAGTCGATTCAGGTATCGATAGTAGTCATACTGAATTCAATCAACGCACTATCTTAGGTAGTGATTTTGCCAGCAGCAGTGGTGGCTATGGGACAGATGATCATGGCCATGGCACTCATGTTGCGGGGATTATTGCAGCCCGAAAGAATAATTATGGTATGCGTGGCGTGGCTTATGCCGCCCAGCTTTACTCATACCGCATAGCCAACGATGCTGGTTCATTAACTGCCCTGAATACTGATGCTGGCCGAGCATCGGTATACCAACAGCATGTCAGCGATAACATCCAGATCTCTAATAACAGCTGGGGCTCCTCTACTAATATTTTAAATTATGATGAGGCGACATTAAGAACCACAGATGCTTTATCCATAGCGGCCATGCGTAGCGCTCAAGAAAACGGCACTATCTTTGTCTTTGCTGCAAATAATGATTATCAAGATCAGGTCAGCAAAGAAGCCGGGTTACCCTACTATATCAATGAGCTCGCTGCCCAGTTTCTGGCCGTGATGGCAATCGACACTGATCTTAAAGAAACTGGATTCACTAATCGCTGTGGCGTCGCAGCAGACTTTTGCCTAGCCGCGCCGGGCAACAACATTCGTTCAGCCCAAACAGGTGGCGGCCATACAGAAAAAAGTGGCACATCAATGGCGGCACCACATGTCAGTGGCGTATTAGCCCTAGTGACTGGACATTTTCCCAGCCTATCCGCAAGTGAAGTTGTCAGCCGAGTTAAAGCAACGGCTAGCTTAGACGGTCTTACCGGTTATTTTGGCTGTACCTTAGCCAGCTGTGGTGAGAGTGCCATGCGCGCTATTTTTGGTCATGGCCTAGTTAATGCAGAAGCCGCAGTCAGTCCTATTGGCAGCCTATTTTATACGGCTGATGGTTCAACCGATCAACCGTCAGCTGCTGCCCTACGCCTTCCCAATGGTTTTGGCCAGGCCTTTAGTCATTGGGTTGCCAATCTTGATGTCGCCATGTTTGATCGCTTTGATGGCGCGCAGTTTATGCGTAAAGGCAGTGATGTCTTTGCTAGCAAAGCGGAAGGCACTATGGCATTGATCGCCTACAGCCCCAGTCAAAATAAAGGCACGGACTTTGCCACAGACTTTGGCCACTACAGCCAAAGCCACTCATTAGGAAGTACTGCCTATCCTGTCTATTTCAGCTCCTCTGCACGTGCTATGAATCTTGCCAGTGCGAACTTCTGGGGAGATCTTTCTGGTCTTTTAATACAACCCAGTTTTATTCCTAATCAGTTACATGATCAGATTGAAATGCCGTTTTATCAGGGTGAATCTCTTAGCTTACGACCCTTTATGCAGTTCACTAAAAATACACAAACCAAAGTTACCGGCTTTGGCTTCAATCTACTCTGGCAAAACAAAGATACGCATTTACTCACCAGTCTAAGCAGCAGCAAACATAATTTGAATCTTGGTGTCAGCAAGGCCTATGAGCAGAATCAACAACAGATTCAAAATATTGAACTGGGCCTGCAGCAGCGCTTTAGTCCAAGCACCCTATTCTTCCTACGCACGACTTATAGCCAGCTAAGTACTCATCATGCCAGCACACAGCAATGGGGTTTGAAGAAGGCAAACTTAATGCAATTCAGCAGTGGCTTAGAAATAAAACATAAGACGATCAAGATCGCTTTAGGTCTATATGACCCTGGTCATTTCACAAATGGTGAGATCAGTTTATTAGTCGCCAAGGGCATCACTAAAAACAAACAGATTTACTATGAGAAAGAGAGTTTCAAATTAAAGGCTGAGCGAAGATTGGCAGGATTTCTAGCTGCCAAGGGTCGTCTCATGCTTAGCCATAAACAGGCTATTGATGTCAGCCTAAGCGTTCAGCAATCACCCTATAAAAAGACACATGTTGGGCAGGCTTCTTTAACCGCTGCATTTAATTTCTAGAGACACTATTAAAAGAGAACAATAACGATAAGAAAAACATATAACAGCATGGTGCCGAAGAGAGGACTTGAACCTCCACGGGGTTACCCCCACTAGCACCTGAAGCTAGCGCGTCTACCAATTCCGCCACTTCGGCAAGTACTGGAATATATAAGAGAGCGAAATGTAGCTAGGCTGCTGACCGATGTCAATTAAGGTACGTATCACTACCCCCACAAAACGGTTACTATGTAGGCTACATATTCGAATAAAACACTTAAAGAGCTTATAGCCAATACATGTCTGAAGATCAAAAGCCACGGCAGGCAAGCGACCCTCATGCCGAACGAGAGGCCGCAAAATACGAACATCCCATTGCAAGTCGCGAATTAATCCTAGAATTTGTCTCCAAAAACGAAGCAATGACCTCTATCGAAGAAGTCTGCGTCGGTTTGCAGGTGGACAATGAGCGTGATCAGGTTTCACTAGAACGCCGTATGCGCGCTATGGAACGTGATGGGCAACTGATTCGCCATCGGCGTGGTGGTTATACCTCAGCGGCAAAGGCCGAGGTAGTCAGCGGCAAAATTATCGGCCATAGCGATGGCTTTGGCTTCCTGCACCCTGATGAAAGTGGTGCTTCAGATATCTTTCTCTCACCACAACAGATGCGTGGCACATGGGATGGCGATCGTGCCAGTGTCCGCGTCACTAATGTAAAGCGTGATGGCCGCAGAGAAGGCATGTTGTTAGAAGTCTTAGAACACCATAATAAAGAAATTATTGGACGTTATCATGAAGAAAGTGGCGTCTGCTTTGTACGCCCAGATAACAAACGCTTACATCAAGACATTGTTATTCCGAAAGAGCTGAAGTTTAAAGCACAGCCAGGACAGATCGTCTGCACCAAAATTGTCGAACAACCGACCAAACGCAGCCATCCAATCGGTGAAATAGCAGAAGTATTAGGTGAGCATATGGGCCCCGGCATGGAGATCGATATCGCCATCCGCAGCCACAATCTCCCCTCTCAATTCAACGAAGAAGTCCTGGCTGAAGTCGATGCCTTTAGTGAATCATCAATCACTGATCAGCTGCCACAGCGAGAAGACCTACGTGATCTACACTTTGTCACTATTGATGGCGAGGACGCCAAAGACTATGACGATGCGGTGTATTGCGAAGAGACCAAAGACGGCTGGAAGCTGTATGTAGCCATCGCCGATGTTGCCTTTTATGTTGAACCTAAAACAAGCTTAGACGACGAAGCTCAATGGCGTGGCACTTCTGTTTATTTTCCTAGCCGTGTCATCCCTATGTTGCCTGAGCATCTATCGAACGGTCTCTGCTCACTGAAACCCAAAATCCCTCGACTATCTCTCGTCTGTGAAATGCAGATCTCGGCAAAGGGTGAACTGGGTGCACATCGCTTCTATAAAGCAGTCATTCAATCGCATGCACGCTTAACCTACACCGAAGTGGCTGCAGCTATCTGCAGTGGTGAACGTGAAGCACGTGAAAATATTGGTGAGCTTTGCTCTGATCTAGATAATCTCTATCTACTCTATAAAGCCTTCTTAGGTGCACGCACACAACGCGGTGCGATCGAGTTTAATACCACTGAGACCAAGATTGATTTTGGCCCAGATCAAAAGATTGAACGCGTCTATCCTTATATCCGTAATGATGCGCACCGTATTATTGAAGAATGCATGATCACAGCCAACGTTGCTGCAGCTCGCTTCCTCAGCAAGCATAAGTTTCCAGCACTCTATCGTGTGCATGAAGGCCCAGCAGAGACAAAAATAGAAGAACTACGTGCTCTATTAAAACTACTCGGCCTAACACTGGGTGGCGATGATCAGCCAACACCCGCAGACTATGCCAAGCTACTCATCGATATCAGTCGGCGCCCAGACGATAGCTGGCTTGAGACCGTTTTGTTACGTTCTCTGAAGCAGGCTATCTACACCCCAGAGAATGTTGGACACTTTGGACTATCGCTCGATTACTACGCTCATTTCACATCACCTATTCGACGTTACCCTGATCTCGTGGTGCATCGTGCAATCAGCCACATTCTGCAGAAAAAAGATAAGGCTAGCTTTACTTACACACCTGATGAGCTGATTAAGCTTGGTGAACACTGCTCCATGACTGAGCGCCGTGCTGATGAAGCAACGCGTGACGCAATGAATTGGTTGAAGTGTGAGTATGCACAAGACAAATTAGGCCAGCAGTTCATCGGCACCATTACCAGTGTTACCGCATTTGGTTTATTTATTGAGTTAGGCGATATGTATATCGAAGGCCTACTCCATATCAGCGGGTTACGTGATGACTATTATAGTTTTGATCCAGTCCGCTTCACCCTTGTTGGTGACGTCAGCGGTAAGCGCTATCGCCTAGGTGACAAGGTCGATGTCATTATCGCCCGCGTTGATTTAGACGAGCGCAAGATTGACCTCACACTCGCTAATCAAAGTGAATTGCAACAGCGACCTAAGCGAACAAAAAAAGATGGTGCTAAAGGCAGCAAATCGTCTGAAGAAGACAAGCCAAGAGCTAAAAAGAAAACTGGGGCTAAAAAGAAGACCCGAGCGAAGAAAAAAAGCTCATCTGAGTCGGATAAAACTTAGCTAGCGACAGGCCACCATCCCTTAAAGAAAAGAAATCATGAGCAAGACTGAAACGCTACCCGGCATACATACGGTTGCAACCCTACTCAATCGTCAACCTGAACGGGTGCAATCTCTATGGTTAGAGCAGAACAAAAAAAATCCACGTGTTGAAGCCTTAATCAGCCAAGCCAAATCACTGGGCATCGCAGTACAACCGGTACAACGCGATAAGCTAGACCGCATTTGTGAAGGCAGCCAGCATCAAGGTATTGCCGCCGTTTGTCTTGCTACCCCTCTATTAGACGAGTTTGATTTACTACAACAAGTTGAACAGTCCGATAAAGCAGTGCTGTTATTGGCATTGGACGAAGTCAGCGATCCACAGAACTTAGGTGCGATCTTACGTACCGCCGATGCCGCTGGAGTGGATGCGATCTTGATGCCACAACGTAATAGTGCACCTTTAACACCTGCTGCACACAAAATCGCTAGCGGTGGCTCGATTACCGTACCGATCGTAAGAACAATCAATCTAGTTAGACATTTAGAAGCGCTAAAAAAGCTTGGTGTCTGGCTGGTTGGCGCGGATGGTGAGTCAGGCCAAACCTTATATAGTGCGGATCTTGCCTTACCCACCGTGCTGGTCATGGGTGCAGAAGGTCAAGGTCTACGACGCCTTACCCGCGAGACCTGCGATCACCTCTGCGCCCTACCCATGTCAGGCGTGGTCGAGAGCCTGAATGTCTCTACCGCCAGCGCCCTATTTCTGTATGAGGCCGTGCGCCAACGCCAAAACTAGCGAATTCTGAGAAAATCTTACGAATCATCGCTTTCAGACTGAAATCAGTCCCAAAGCCAACTGAAAAGGCTAGGTAGAAAGCCAAACAAGTTGATTGAATCTTAGCCACCCCTCGCGTACACTTCGGCGCTCTTATATGCTGATCAGTTCAGCATACTATTACAATTTGACAGCGCTGCCTTGCTTTACCAGTGAACCTGGAAAGCCAAGACCAAAAGGAGCTTATATGCGACATTACGAAATCGTATTCTTGGTCCATCCTGACCAGAGTGAACAAGTATCGGCTATGGTCGATCGCTATAAAACGATGATTGAAGCCGGTAGTGGCAAAATCCATCGTGTAGAAGACTGGGGTCGCCGTATCCTAGCCTACCCAATCAACAAGAGTCTAAAAGCACACTACGTGTTGATGAATATTGAAACCAATCAAGAAACACTGGATGAACTTACTAGTGCTTTCCGTTTCAATGACGCCGTACTGCGCCAGATGACACTAGTCTGCAAAGAAGCGATCACCGAGCCTTCACCAATGATGAAAACTTTGGAAAAAGATCGTGAACGTGACAACAAAGAAACCGATACTGCCCCTGCTAAAGAAGCAGCAGAAGCGCCAGTAACAGAAGCGCCAGCAGCAGAAGACGCACCAGCAGCAGAAGCTGCCAGCGAGGAGAAATAAGATGGCCCGTTACTTTCGTCGTAGAAGATATTGCCGTTTCACTGAAGAAGGCATCAAGAACATCGATTACAAAGATGTTGAGTTGCTAAAAGACTTCATCACTGAAACCGGAAAAATTGTACCTAGCCGTATTACTGGTACAAAAGCACGTTACCAGCGCCAACTAACAACCGCCGTAAAACGCGCGCGTTACTTAGCCCTATTACCGTTTAGCGACCAACACTAGAGGCATTGCCACCCGCTAGTCGGGCGGCTAAAGCAAAGCAGTATGCTCAAAGGCCTTGCTAGTTTTATTGTTTCAAGTCGTTTAGCCGCCTTCGGTTCGCTATTAGCCTTATGTCTATTAGCACTGATGCTGCCTTTAAGCGCACTATTTAGCAGTACGGCAATCATGTTAGTCGTACTCCATGCAGGCTCACGGCAGGCACTCTATATAGCTGTTGCCTGCACGCTTGCACTAACCGTGTTTACTGGATTTGCTAGTGCTAACCCTCTGATCGGGATAGCCATGGGGGTAGCACAATTACTACCAGGCTTGGTACTAGCTAGCCTTTATACTCGCAGTCGCTCACTCTCTGTTGCCTTACAGACGGCAGTAGTTATAGCACTAGTGGTATTTATCGGCGTAATACGCCTGCTACCAGATATTGAACAGATCTGGACGCAGTTATTACAAGAGTTATTGACTGCTATGCAGGCCAATACAGCACTGTCACCCGTACAGATGGATGCAGTGATTGGTAGGCTAGCGCAGTTTATGACTGGGCTTGTTATTAGCTCGGCCTTATTAATGCATAGTATTGCGCTGTTATTTGCGCATTGGTTACACGCCTTAGTTCGTAATACTGACGAGGCGGAGATAGAACATGGTGAGATCTCCTTAAGTAAGGTGCTCGCCGTCGCTACGATACTGACGACTGCTGCCGCTTTTGCAACACAGTCGGTATTTCTAGCGCAATTGAGTGGAATCATCGGCATCCTGTTCTTTTTACAGGGTATGAACGCTATACATGCCATCACGCGAGCCATGACAAAAGGCAAGCTATGGTTAATAATTAGCTATCTACTTGTGATTTTCATTCCCCAGACGATGCTATTAATTGTGTTGTTTGGCTTGATCGATAGTTTATCAAATCTGCGTTCGCGCATATCACACTGAATATTACAGTAAGTTATTGAATATAGAGGAAAAATGATGGAAGTCATCCTATTAAATAAAGTCGAAAACCTAGGTGAACTTGGCGATAAAGTCAGCGTACGCTCAGGCTATGCACGTAATTATCTGATCCCTCAGGGTCGTGCAAAATTTGCTACTGCTGCCAACATCGCAGAATTTGAGGCCCGTCGTAGTGAGCTAGAAGCTGCCGCTGCCGCCGCTATTGCTGCTGCAGAAGAACGCAAAGCGTCATTAGACGGCCTCACCATCACTATCCCAGCAAAAGAAGCTAGTGACGGTAAGTTATTCGGTTCTATCAACAATATCGATGTCCTTGCAGCGATTGCACGAGCAGGTCAAAGTGTTGAGAAACGTGAAGTTCGTATGCCAGATGGTGCGTTTCGTACCATTGGTGAGCACAGTGTTGAATTACACCTGCACACGGATATCAATGCCACGATTACAGTCAACATCGTCGCTGAAGACTAGTTTTAGCCGGTCTATAAGTATTTAGATGGCGGAGTCGAATTCAAGCACAGCGCCTAACGCAGAATCACTGCGTACTCCGCCGTATTCTCTAGAGGCAGAGCAAGCCGTGCTTGGCGGCTTAATGCTGGAAAACAGTAGCTGGGATCAGATCGCCGATGTCCTAGTTGAAGATGACTTCCACCTATTCGACCACCGCGTTATCTTTCGCGCCATTAGTGAGTTGGCTTACCATAACCAACCCTTTGATGTCGTTACCCTCTCCGATAAGATCAAACAATCGGCAGAATCAGGCTCCTTTAACGCCAAAAACGTCTCTGCATACATCGCAACACTGGCTAAAGAGACGCCAACAGCAGCAAATATCGTCGCATATGCCGACATCGTCCGTGAAAAATCAATTTTAAGGCAACTAGCCAGTATCGGCACCGATATTGCTGGATCAGCCTATCAGTCGCAGGGCCGAGACAGCACTGAACTACTCGATCTTGCCGAGCAAAAAATACTCCGTATTGGTGATCAGGGTGCGAGTCGTTACACCGGCTTTATCGGCATCAAAGATTTACTTAAGGCAACAGTCGAAAAGATCGACATGTTATCGGAGCAAGACAGCTCAATTACCGGTCTAGCCACCGGCTTTGATGAATTTGATGAAAATACTGCCGGCCTACAAAAAGGTGACTTAGTGATCCTTGCTGGCCGCCCATCGATGGGTAAGACCTCGTTAGCGATGAATATGGCCGAGTATGCCGCCATCCAAAACCAAGGCTGTGTCGCCATCTTCAGTATGGAGATGCCAGCAGAGCAGCTGACTATGCGTATCCTGTCTTCGATTGGGCGCATTAATCAGCAACGCCTACGTACCGGCAAGCTCGAAGACCAAGACTGGCCGCGACTCACTAGCGCCGTCTCTATGCTCTCTGAGGCAAAGCTTTTCATCGATGACAGTGCGGCACTTGGCCCAACCGAACTGCGTGCGCGTGCACGTCGACTCAAGCGTGAACATGGTTTAGCCCTGATCGTGGTCGATTATCTGCAGTTGATGCAAATCAACAACAGCACAGAAAACCGTACCAACGATGTTTCTGAGATCTCACGCTCATTGAAGGCGCTAGCAAAAGAGATGGAATGTCCGGTGATCGCACTATCACAGCTAAACCGTAGTTTGGAACAACGCCCAGACAAGCGCCCCCAAATGTCTGATTTACGTGAATCAGGTGCGATTGAGCAAGATGCCGACTTAATCGTCTTCATCTATCGTGATGAAGTCTATAACGATGACAGTCCAGATAAAGGCACCGCTGAAATTATCGTCGCCAAACAACGTAATGGTCCTATATTCAAGACCCGATTAACGTTTCTCGGTCCTTATACTCGCTTTGAAAACTACATCCCTGAGATCTATTCTGGCGAGATCCCCTCATGATCCGTTCAGCCCATGCGCTGATACGATTAGAATCGCTGACCCACAACCTTAATTTGATTCGATCATATGCGCCTAATGCCAAAGTGATGGCAGTGGTCAAAGCAGATGCCTATGGGCACGGACTGATTAAAACGGCGCAGGCCTTGAACCAAAGCGATGCCTTTGCCGTCGCCTGCATCAATGAGGCCTTAACATTACGTAGCGCCGGTATATTACATCCCATTATTTGTCTTCAGGGCTTTGCTAATCAGCAGGAATTAAGAGACTTTTCTAACAGTAATATTCAAGCGGTAGTGCACAGTGAACACCAGATCGCACTATTACGCTCAGAGAAGTTAAAACAGGGGCTCTGTATTTGGTTAAAAATCGATACCGGCATGAGCCGTCTCGGCTTTTCTCAGGAAGAAGCACAGACGGTCTATCAACAATTAGTCAATTGCAGTAACGTCAGCAAAATACGCCTAATGACACATTTAGCGAATGCCGACATCCTTGATGAAGCGAGCACCTACCGTCAGCAGGCCAATTTTGATCAGGCTATTGCAGGCATAGAGGGTTGTGAAAGAAGCATCGCCAACTCAGCCGCCAGTTTCGCCTACCCAAAAACACAGCGCGACTGGATACGTCCAGGTCTAGCACTCTATGGCATCTCACCATTCCAAAATGAACAAAGTCACCCAGATGTCAGTGAACTCAAACCGGTGATGTCGGTGCGTGCACCTGTCATTGCGATCAAACAGGTCAAGCAAGGCGACCGTATCGGTTATGGTGGTAGCTATACCTGCCCACAGGATATGCGCATAGGTATCGTGGCTATAGGCTATGCTGATGGCTATCCACGCAGCCTAGAAAAAACTGTCCCAGTCAGCGTACGAGGCCGTCTCTGTGACGTATTAGGCCGTGTTTCCATGGATATGATCACGATTGATCTGAGTGATTGCGACTGTGAGATTGGTGAACACATAGAGCTCTGGGGAGACGATATCCCGGTAGCTGACATTGCTGAAGCCGCTAATACTATTACTTATGAATTGCTCTGTCGTATCGCAGCACATGTGAGACGCGAGTACGTTTAAGCCTACAGCTTAAACAGACGGTCAAACACCACGACTAAACCTCATCCAGGCTGCACTCCCCTTCAGCGAGTTCAATCATCCGGTCTCTCGCTATAATCCTAATGCTTTTTCTCTGCACCTGAATCAGGTTTTTATCTTTGAATCGCGCGATCAAACGACTGATGGTCTCATCGGCCAAACCCAGATAATTCGCGATTTCACTGCGTGTCATCGTTAATTCAAATTCGCATGTAGAAAACCCACGCTCTCCAAACCGCTCAGAGAGATCGGTGAAGAATATGGCCAACTTTTGATCGGCATTACACCGTGCCAGCATCAGCAACATGGTGTGGTCCTTACTGATCTCCTCACCTAGCACATGTAGCAACTGCCTTTGTAGACCGGGCATTTTAATACAGAGCATGTGCAGCTCTTTGAGAGGAATCTCACAGATCGTCGATGTAGCCAATGTTACGCCAGAACAGCTATGAATCTTATTATCCAAGCCATCCAGCCCAAGAATATCTCCCGGCAAATGAAAGCCTAAGGTCTGTTCATCACCATTTTTTGCTGTGGTATAGGTCCGAACCGCGCCTGAACGTATCGCATAGATACAGCCTGATTCAGTGCCTTGATGAAAGATGGCATCAGCCTTATACAAGGTTTTTCGCTTACTAATAGCTGCATCAAGCATCAGTAAATCATCTTTTCCCAGCGCACGAGGTAAACAGAGCCCAGCTAAATAGCAATTAGCACATCGCCTTTCCTCTGTATTTTGATCGTCTTTATTCATCTCACCGCGCCATCACTCCTACCAGCCAAAATCACTCAAAACAATAGTTAATAGAATACACCATTACAGGGAACACTGTAATTAGTTTGGTGCTTTATGACCTAGATCAAGATAGGCCTCAAAACCGTGTAATAACATTCATCCTCAACAGCAAAGATAATCCTCATTTGTAATCTTTTTTACAGTAGATATGAGGTTTTTCACTCTAATAGGGGATAGCGCCATGGGATTCTTTTCACGTAAGAGCAGTAATAAAAAGCAGTCGCCTAAGTTGATTTGCAAGCCGAATGACATCGATTCATTCAAATGTATCTTGTTGGCAACTCATCGGAACCTGGACCTTGATATCTCTTGGTCCGAGGCCAGCGCTCTTGACAGCAACCTCTCGAATTCTTTGAATCTAAAAGAAACAGATAGCCTACCGATCATTGAAGACCAAGATATCACCATGAGCCGGGCTGATGCTTTACTTGGCTATCTCAACATCAAAGGTAGTGCACCAGCAGTACACCCTAAGAAAGCGCGAGTTCTTGCCCAACAAAATTATTGGATTCAATTACTTGACGATAAATTGAAGCCCTTACTTTCAGATTTTGAAGGCAATAAAGATGCGATAAAAACGATACTGACAGCTGTTGATAAACAGCTGTCAGTAGACTCTTTTATGGTTGGCGAATTCACACTAGCTGACATCCACTGGTTGGCCGCCTATCGGGCAATAGAAGAAAGAATCAGCGACAGCCTAACGTCACTGACACACCTTTCCGCCTGGTTAATACAGATGCAAGACAGGATCCCTCACCACGCTGAAAAACTTCAAGCGCATGCAACTTAGTCAGAGCAAAGCCTAACTGAATTTAAGAAGGAATTAATATGACCGATCTATTCGAAAAAATGGCATCACAAGCAGGCATGGCTGACACATCAAAATATGGCCTGTCTGGTGATCTGAAAAAGACCCAGTACATCCTAGAACTATTAGGTACACCTATCGATGCTAATACTTTGAAGTGCTTGCTCACGGCTGGTGAACAAGGCATGGAGATGAATTCCTATAATACAGACAAGATGGCAGCAGAAGAATTTCAAGCTGAGTTCCAAAAAATATCTCCTTTTGGTATCACACCATGCCTTAAAGAGGCCGATTTCATGGTCTGTGGTACTAAAGCAATCCTTGCCTTCATCGACGCACGCGGTTTAGGTTATAGCCTCTCTCCGCTGAATGCGGCTCTTGTAGCCATGCAAAATTATTGGAGTGACATTGCGATTAAGCAGTTTGCGCCAGTCGCAGAATACTTGATCAATAAAGAGGTCAATGGGACGACAGGCAATGATGCAGAGCAACTCAGCAGGCTGGACCTCTATCTAAGCGCATTAGATAATCAATTACGCAATAACAAATACATCGTCTGTGATAAATACACCTGGGCCGACCTACATTGGACGGCTTACATCCACCTCATAGTTGTTGCTGGACATGTTGATTTAATCAATAAACATCAAAATGTAGCGGCTTGGTGGCAGAAAATTAAAACTAAGAAGAGTCAATGTGGGCAAGACTTAGTCGCCTACGAATTACTACCTAACCTTGACGATATAAAAACTGGACGACTGCAATCTGTCGAAATCCAGGACTATTAAAAAGCTATCTATTATTAAAAATTGAGGGACAACTTATGCATAAATTACTCGTTAATCTACGTTATTTTCTTACCCCTGCTCTAATTTTCTTGGCACTGTTAGGTATTGTTGCTGGCGGTAACTGGGTTTGGACAGGCATCGGATTATTTATTGCTTCTATCATTTTAGACGCAGCATCTAGTGCCATGAAGGGTATTCATTGCGCTCCTCCTGGTCGTGATGATGACGGTGAGACCTACGGTATCCCAGGCTTATTAAAGGCCATGATGTGGGTACAATACCCAGTCTTTGTCTGCCTCCAAGGGGCCTTAATCTGGCGCGTATATGAATATGCCAACGGTGTACCGTTTAGCGTCAGTACTTATGGTTGGTTTGAGATTCAGCATGGGGTCACCGGCTTACAACTTTGTGCGGCCACTGTCTCTGCTGCGATCTACCTAGGCTTGGGCATTATGTTCGGACATGAACTTGCGCATACCAAGGGCCCAACCTTCGTCCTAGCACGCTGGATGATGGCTTTAAGCGGCATTGCGCATTTCTGCTATGCACATGTATACAACCATCACCTCGAGCTTGGTTGTGAAGACGACCCTGCAACATCGCCTCGTGGCAGAAGCATCTACAAACACTATCTCTTATCGCATTTCGGTCAGTCTCGATTCCTGTTCCTTATGGAAAAGCAACGCCTACAGAAATTAGGTATCCCTTTTATTTCTTGGCAAAACCGTTGGATCAGAGGCTACGCTATGAGCCTACCTTCCATTTTCTTCTTCTGGTTAGCCGGCGGCTGGTTAGGTCTTGGTGTCATGGTTGTCAGCTGGGTCATCTCAGCATTTGAATTAGAAGTACTCAATTATCTTGAGCATTACGGCTTAATTCGCGAGAAAGGCCAACCTATCGATTATCACCACTCTTGGGATGTTGCTGAATCACCTTTCACACAATGGGGTTTCATTGAGATTGGACGTCAAGCAGACCATCATGACCGTGGTGAAACTCATTTCTGGGAGCTTGAAGACTGTGATGCACCAGATACGCATTATGGTTATTACGCCATGTTTGCGATGATTTTAGTGCCTCCAGTATGGGAAGCTTTCATTAAACCGCACCTCGCAGACTGGGATGAAAACCGAGCCAGTGAGGGTGAGCAAAAGATTGCTGCCAAGATGAACTATAAAGCTGGCTGGCATGACATGGCTCTATGCCAGAAACCAGACTAAAAAAACCATAATAATTACAACTCATCTTAATCTAATGAGAAAAATTGAGAGAACACTATGAAAACAAAACTAGCCTTACTAGTCATTGCGCTATTTACTGGGGCGGTAGGCTACGGTCTTTATCTACTCGACATTGGTAGCCATCATCAAGAAATCCTCTGGGCGCTAGGTAGCTCTGTCGCCTTCTTGATCACCTTATTGGTTGATGTTTGGCTATTTTTTGCCATCGCAGGTGAAGAAGCCTATCAATGGAATGCCTAAAGCTTTAAATATTTAAAGTTCGAGTATTTACTCCTTAATAAGTGAGGGCGTACCGCCCTCACTTATTATCTTTTTTATAGCTGAAGCTCTATTCAAGGGCACAGCCCCTCCTCTAGCAACTCCTTAACGCTAAATCCAGCACCCATCCAAGCCATATTCTCAGCTTTTCAACTAAGCTAATCGCGGAGATTAAATGCCTCTGCATGCCTTTATTTTGCTATCATCTTGCTCGGCGAAAGCTCCTCGTTATTCGAGCAGCTAAATTCGTCGATTATCCAAAAAATAATACCTCGTATCCCTATTATATTTTAAGGCCTCTGTTTTGATCTCTACTGCAAACATCACTATGCAATTTGGCGCCAAACCTTTATTTGAGGACATCTCAGTAAAGTTTGGAGAAGGTAACCGTTATGGCCTGATCGGTGCCAATGGTTGTGGTAAATCCACCTTCATGAAGATTCTTGATGGCACACTTGCACCCAGTGCAGGCAATGTATCAATCACACCAAACGAGCGTGTTGGTAAATTGCATCAAGACCAATTTGCCTTTGAAGAATATAATGTGGTCGACACGGTGATCATGGGCCATAGCCACTTATGGGAAGTCAAAAAAGAGCGAGATCGCATTTATTCATTGCCCGAGATGAGTGATGAAGATGGCATGAAGGTTGCTGATCTTGAGGTCGAATTTGCTGAACTAGATGGCTATAGTGCAGAAAGTCGTGCTGGCGAACTACTGATGAGTGCCGGCATCGCCGAATCATTCCATAGCGGTCCGATGAGTGAAGTCGCACCTGGCTGGAAGTTACGCGTACTATTAGCGCAAGCTTTGTTTGCTGATCCAGATATCCTCTTACTTGATGAGCCGACCAATAACCTAGATATCCACACCATCCGCTGGCTAGAGAACGTTATTGTCGAACGCAAAAGCACCATTATCATCATCTCGCATGACAGGCACTTCCTAAACTCTATCTGCACCCATATTGCGGATATGGATTTTGGTGAATTACGCGTTTATCCAGGTAATTATGATGATTTCATGATTGCCTCGACTGCGGTACGTGAACATTCTCAGAATGAGAATGCGAAGAAAAAAGCCCAGATTGCTGATCTACAGCAATTCGTCAGCCGTTTTTCAGCGAATGCATCAAAGGCAAAGCAGGCTACCTCACGCGCCAAACAGATCGAGAAGATAAAACTCGAAGACATCAAGCCATCAAGCCGTGTCAATCCGTTTATTCGCTTTACACAAAGCAAAAAGATACAACGCCAAGCCCTAATAGTAGAAGACTTGAGTCATGGTTATGACGATGAGCCTTTATTCAGCGATGGCGGATTTATCATTGAAGCCGGCAGTCGTATGGCTGTTATTGGCGAAAATGGCACTGGGAAAAGTACTTTTCTACGATGCTTAATAGATGAATTAAAGGCTAATGCTGGCACCATCAAGTGGTCAGAAAATGCGACCTTAGGTTATTGCCCTCAGGATAGTAATAACGATTTTGACCATGCTATGAATTTGTTTGACTGGATGAGTCAATGGCGCAAACCGCATCATAATGAAGAGATCGTGCGTGCAACTCTCGGTCGCTTATTGTTTTCCACTGATGATTTCAATAAGAAGGCGTCAGTCTGCTCAGGTGGTGAAAAGAATCGCCTATTATTCGGCAAACTGATGATGCTAGAAACCAATGTCCTGATCATGGATGAGCCGACTAATCATTTAGATATGGAGTCGATCGAGGCACTCAATCTTGCCTTAGCAAACTATGAAGGAACGTTAATCTTTGTCAGCCATGACCGTGAATTCGTGTCTTCATTGGCCACTCACATCGTCGAGATCAAAGATAAGAAGATGATCAATTTCCATGGCAGTTATGATGAATACCTACTTACTGTTGACGACCAATAACTTACCCAGCCCTTGCTGATGAAGATTTGGGTAGACGCAGATGCATGCCCAGTACCTGCGAAAGACATTCTATTCCGTGCAGCAGAACGCACTGGGGTTGAAGTTATCTTAGTCGCTAATCAAGCGATTAATAAACCACGGCTAAGCAATATCAAAATGCTACAGGTCCCCGGTGGCTTTGATGTAGCAGATGACGAAATTGTGAGGCAAGTGACCGCTGGCGACCTAGTGATTACCAGTGATATCCCCTTAGCCGCCGAAGTCATCGAAAAAAGTGCGGCTGCATTGAATCCACGTGGCGAGATGTACACAGCGAACACCATCAAATCGATACTCAGCATGCGTGACTTCATGGATACCTTACGTGGCAGTGGCATCCAGTCAGGCGGACAAGCCCCTTATGGGCAAACCGACCGCAAAGCCTTTGCCAATGAATTGGATAGGTACCTGAGTAAGCACTTCCCAACCAAGCGGTAACCACTCTAGCCTAGGGGNTTACCTTAAGATTAAAAAGTCAGGAAGGTCCCTTGGTTTTCACGGCAGATCTCTCGCATCAAGGTACTAAAGCGATCAGTAGATGCATTGGGTGAGATGAAATTGAGTGCATGGATACGCGCACGGCCTTTATTCAATTGCCGCGTACGTAAGATAACCTGATCAAAATTAGTGCCGGTAAAGTCATCACCAATAACGTAAATCGAAAGATCCTTGGTATATTTTGAATAGCGCGTTAAGGCGGTTTCAATCCCTTCAACTGGGCTACTATTTGAGATACTCGCCCAAGAGCTAAATAGCTTCATCGCACGTTTTCTCATACTGGGTGTATCTTTCATCCACTTACCAGCATAGCCACTGACTAGATAGTTGCCATTATCATTGATCACTTGAAAGCCTTTTAACTGAGGATGAACGGTCAATATATTATCTATTTCACGCATCACCTTATGCCAGATCTCTTTCATACTGCCTGAGGTATCGACAATGAAGATGACATAATCACGATCGACTGGAATACCACCGACCTCATCATCCTGACGTGATTGATCACCCTCTGAAGTACCTGCGATCTGTTGCTTCTTAATCTGTTTTTGTAACGCACCAAGTTGCTTCTTAAGCTCACTTGAAGTCTGTTGCAGTTTGGCAGTCTCGGCCATTGCGCGTTCAAGCTTAGCCTGTGCTGTCTTTAACATTGCTGCTTTGGCCTTAGCAGACTGCTCACTATCGATCGCTGGTTCTGCTTTCAGCTCATCGACAAGACCATAGAGCTGTTTAATCTTAGCATTTGCATCATCGTTTTTAACTGAAGCAAGACCACTGACATCAGGCTCAAATTTAAAGATCAGGATCAAAAGTACAATTGCACCAAAGCCACAGGAAATGATATCCAAGAAGGCTGTACCGAATGCATCTGGCGCTTCTCTTCGCATCATGGCCAGGTGGCCGCTGGACTGATTAAGGTACCACCTGTATTTAACACCCACTTAGACAACTCTGGAGCGGCCTGAGGATCACCCTCTAAAGGCAATAAGATGATTGAAAGCTTGCCACGAAATGAATTCGTCAGGCTAGCTGCCTGCCGCAATAGCGTGACACGACACTCGCCGGATACTGTCTTCTTCGATGCCGTTATACCGCCACAGCCACCAGAGGATAAGATTGATGCCTCACTCAAACCTTGGGTCGGCAAACCATCTGTTATCAGGTAGATTGCATCTGGACGCTGCCTCAGCACTTTGGCAATCGCCTTCTCTAAATTCGTTGCACCATAAGGCGTGAGCGACTGTACTGCTGTTTGAGTTACTGCCAGTGCCTTCTCATCCTTAACTGAAATCCACTTAGGCTGACTTTGTATGATTGCCTCATCAGAAAACGACATCAGCAGTAATTCTGAATCTTCTGGGGCTCTCGCCATCAGCCATTGGACTATACGTAAGGTCCTTTGCCATTTAGCCGCTGATCTACGTTTAGCCTCTGACTGAACCTTGTAATTCGTAATGGTAATGAGCTCGCGTGCGGTCATAGACGCGCTGCTATCGATCAATATAGCAATGCGTTGGCCTTCTATATTCAGGCCAACCAGATAATCTTCCTGTCGTATGGTTTGTGTTTCGATCGGATTGATCTTTTCTTCTGACATTAGTGTGCTGAGGCCTTGCTGGCTGGACTGAATTTTTAATTTCAAACGCTCAATCGTACTCAGTGTAGTGGTCTTAATAGAAGTAATGACTGACTGTCTAGCACGTAAATCATTAATCTCTTGATCCAGTTTTGACAATGCAGATTGCTCGGCCTCAGTCTTCGCCATAGTCGCTTGTCGCTGACTTAGCAGAGCTGCTATCTGCTGATCTAAGGCAGCATGATCTAGTTCAACCAACTCATCTGGTGTCGTCTGCTGATTTTTCAGCAATACCAAGATCAGAATAACCGCACCTAGACCACAGCTCATGATATCGATGAACGCTAAGTTAGAGGTAGGGTTACGACGCATCTTATCTATCTAGTTAAGGCGGCTTCGGCTTAGCGGGTCTAACACCTTATTCTGACAATAATCATTCACCGAGACAGTCAAAGAGTCTTGCGCGCGCTGCAGTTGATACAATAGAAACATCAGAATCATGCTGACAAATAATGCAACCAAGGTTGAATTAAAAGCGACACCTAGGCTATTAGTCATACCAGATATATCACCAGCCAATGCCTTATCGGCTTGCGCTAAGGCCTGACCAATACCACGCACTGTACCGATGAAACCTATCGATGGGATCGCCCATATCAGATAACGGATCATCGAATTTTCGGCTTCGTTTTTGTTTCCCAAGGCAACGCACTCTGCCTCGATAACCTCTGCCGTTGCGTGAATATCTTGTGATAATAAAAACCGACGTAGTGATACTTTAAGCGTACGAATTAAGGGTGTGTTAGCAATGCCACCTTTTAAATTTTCTAGGTCATCGACTACCGTGCTGATAGCCACACTGCTCATATCACAGTCCTTAAAGAAGTCGACTTCAAACAAATAATTAGTCTTCGTGATATGAATAAATTTCTCAGCCATCAGATAGATCGCCCAAAACATTAAGATCAGACATGCCTCTTGTTCAAAGTCTTTTAAGATAATCCAAATCGAGCGCTGCTGCTCACCATCACCCTGCATGATTAAGGCCTGTGCTAATGCAACATTAGGCNCCACTAAAATCACATAAAAGCCATGGACTAAGATTGCAGATAGGGTTAAAGCGATAATGCCTTGAATTGATTTAGTCATTAAATATCCACCGGAAAGCTAACAGGAACGCCGACACTTAATTTGGCCGCATAGGCAATGCCAGCAACTGCGAGGCAAAACACGAACAAACAAAGAAACCCTACTAATAATTTTTTATTCATAACACTGCATCCTTTTTCGGATATTTTATAAATATCGAGCTAAACGGAAACCTAACTCAGGCCTTGGACTAGCAGAGCCATCTCGAAAGGCTGCCCTAACTTCAGTTTTAGAGGCAGACAAATAACTTGAGCCTTTAATCACATGGTTATTACCTCTGGGCAGGCCTAGAGGATCAACATACACTACTCGTTGATCAGGTGGCGTTAGGTCATAAATATCATGCACCCATTCACTAGCGTTACCGATCTGATCAAACAAACCTGATAATTCCATTGCATAACTTCTAATATTAGCTAGGCCACTAACTCCGTCTTTATAACGTGGAATATAGCGTGTTAACTGACTTTCGACATCAGCAAGGTTACCCGCCTCAGCCGGCACTTGATCCTGATCTCCCCAAGCAAACGTAGTTTTCTTATCACGCTTATAGATACGTGCCATAAACTCCCACTCTGCTTCAGTAAGCATCCTATAACCATTCGCCTTAGCTTCAAAACCAATGTATTCAGTACCACGAAATAAATAAAACGGCTGCAAGCCTTCTTTCAGACTTAATTGATTACAAAATACGGCAACCTGTTCCCATGCAGTGTTCACTAATGGTTGATTAGAATTCGCATTACGAGCTGAAAATTGATATTCCGTCAGTTCGGTACTAGCCACATAAAAAGGTCGCTCTAATCGTACCTTACGTTGGAATTCATTCGCCCTCTGCCCCGGCTCATCACGTGAACCGCCCATAGTGAATTGCTGTCCCTGTGGCTTGATCAGTTGAAATTCAGTGCCCACCGAATTGACATAGACGCTCTTCGCCTCCAATAGCCGTGCTTGCACCTCGGTATACAGTGTCATTTGCAGCTTAGTCAGCTGTTTAACATTCGGTGTGACCGTTTGCTTAACACTGCGATAACCTTTTTTACGCAGTTCTATCGTCTGTTCCTTTGTCAGCAACTGCAGTGTTGCAGGTGTACTCGCAATACGCTGGCCTTGAATATAAATATCCGACTCAACATTTGCGTTAATACTGACTGCAGCCTTTTGTTCTATTAATGACAAGACTAGCCTGAATTGTTCTCCCGGCTTAAAGTTACGCTGTAGCACTTGACTAACATAGCCTGGCTTTGTGTATTCAAAGATAAGTTGTCTTTGATACGGTAATTTTATAGTGTCAGCAGGTTTAATCTGAAGACCATTAGCCAGTAACACACCACCCTTAGGCTGTAAGTTCAGCGCCAATGCAATAGGTTTAGGTCGAAGTTTGTAATGTCGCTGAATCGCGAGATCTTTCTTATCTAAAGAGATGTCTTCTTGGATAGAGTAATAACCTGGTGCACTGACCTCAACCGCATACTTGGCTGCCTGCTTACTTAGCACATCACCTAGCTCATAGGGCATAGCATCCACTGTAAGTCTTGCTGATGGTACATCTGCATGGATCGTCAATGTACCTGTCAGTGGTGATAACTGGTACATGCGATTAACATCCAGCCCGGCTTTAACACTGATACTATCGTCGATAGCTTGATAGTAATTAGACTGTGCACTGAATACATATTCACCTGGATCAAGTTCTTGTTGCAGGCTTGAGGCACGCTCAACAAAACGCCCATCAAGATACCAATCAACGACAGTCATTGGCTTAGTCTGCAATGAAACCAGCGCTAACTTAGGCTCTAGATCAAAGGCAACAATGCCATCCTTAACATGGTCCTTTAAGACCAGCTCTTTATCTTTAAAGCCTGTGGCACTAACACGCAGACTGGTCTTGTCTGAAAAGGCGAATACTTTTTGTTTATAGCTAACCCCAAACCCTGTCTCAATCGACTGCGTAGAAACCTCATCCGCTTCAAGTGGTTCGATCTGAATGGTGTAGACCGTTAAAGAAAAAATGTATAAACCAATAAACAACAATAACAGTGAGATGCTAATACTAGAGATCAGCCAACGTGTATTTTGCTGTGAAGATGCTTGCTTAATCTGATCTTCAAATTCGCTCATTGGCAATCACCTTCACTTGTTTATCCAGATCCTCAGGAGTAATAATCACCTTAACCGTCTTTGTTACATAGCCAACACGTTTACCTTCAAACAAATAGTTGCCAGGCAGTAATGAGATCGTCTTCTCTGCAACAACACCCACTTTGCCAACACTACGGACTTCGACATAGGTTTTATTATCTGACAGTACCTTCAATGTTACCTTTTTCGAATAACGCTGGAGCTGCTTACTCAACTCGGTTTCAATATTCGCCATACGCAAACTGAGACTGCGATATAAAACCATCCCATCCAGCATATTCGCCGCACGCTTTCGCTTAACCGCAGATGTCAGCAAGCTTGGTTGATTTAAGATCTCAGCACTTTCTTGCATTAGCTTAAGGTAAACAGCGACAAAGGCCTTTTTATCTTGGGTATCTCGTTGATTAGGATATAAATCATGAGCCGCACTTAAGTTTTTAAATGCCAAGGCCCACTGATCCTTAGTCAAACTTAGCTCGGCCTGACTTAGCTGTAATTGATAGTCTTGCTGGCGCTCTAACTCAACCAGTTCTTGAGTCAAACGAATCACCTCAGGGCGTTGGGAATACACTTGGCGAGCCATATTAATCGCAGCCCGCATCTGCCTTAAATCAGGTATCCGCTTAGCGGCATCGGCCTTGGCAATAGCCTGTCTATATTGATCTTCTGCCACCTGTCTTTTCACATCTGCAATCTGCTGAGTCAATTGAGGTAGGTCATTTGATAAGCGACTAATCTTTGTCAGAGCCTGCAATTGCTCTTGATAGCGCCCTTCGAACCCTGCTGTTTTTGCAATGCTTAATAGAGATTCCACTTCAGGCCACGCCATCAGCAAATCATTCAGCTCTACCCATTCAGGCAGATCAGCTTGAATCGCCTGGGCTTGCTTTAGTTCCACTTGCAGCTGCGTCAACTGCTTTTCATTCCATAGTTGTCTAGCAGTTCTCAGATGTTGCTCTAACGCCAGCTGTGCAATATTGATTGCCTGATCAATATCAAGGCTCAACTGTTGCAGAGCAAGCACCACCGTATCGTAATTGGCTTGGGTAAAGGCCTGTGTTACCTGTGTTTGCACTCTATCGATGCTTTGCATAAGGCCTATGTCATTCTGCAAAGCCTGATAAGACTCTACTAACAACAGTTGCTGATCAAATGCCTTAATCGCATCCAGCGCCTGCTCTTGTGTATATTGGGAACTAATAACAGGCGTTTTATTATTCGCTTGATCGCCTAACGACTGGGCTGCACTTTGATTTGTTGTTTTACTTGGCTTGTCATTATCTACGCCTGGCACTGAAACCAATTTTGGCAACAACCAGAAAACCACAACCAACAAAAAACCTGTCAGCAAAAGCACTATCAAGAATTTCAAAATACCTTGACGCTGATTTCCTTTTGCTACTTCAACCTCTTCCTTCAACATGATATTTACAACTGAACATCCGGTGTTCTTTCTAGCTCATAGATCGTCTTCAAAAATGAGCGCCACTGTTGAAATTGCTCTGCTGAGTCACCCACTAATTCTTTTTCACGTTCTTCAAAGGCCACCACTTGTGGAGACATTTCAATATCAACCGACTGACCTAGTTCTTTGATGGTTTCGTTATGCATCGCTGCTTCTTTACGATCATGGATGCCTGATGAAATAAGGCCAGCCGCCGCCACCCCTGCTGTCACTGCAGCTGTTGCAGCTGTGTTATCACCAACAGTGTTCTGTCCAGAATCAGATGAGGCAGACAATATGGCTAAACCGATTAAAGCAATGCCGCCCAATATCTTTTTGGTTGAACGTGCTTTAGCCTCTTTCTGCAGGACATGCTCTTCTAAACTTTGCTCCTGCCATAACAGATAACTTTCATTAATCTGCTGGTTAAAGCCTTGATATTCGTTCTGGAGATTATCGATAAACAATTGATCTCGCACTCGAAGCGCCCTGACTTTTTGATACATCGGGTCATCCATACTGGGCATGCCGACTAAATGAGTCTCACCCTTTTTAGTCACCATATACTCAGAGAATGCATCTTCAGAAAAACTAGCGGCAAAACGTAGATCAGATAGACTGCTCAACTCGGTCTTTTCAGCTTCTGAATACTTTTTCAAAAGTGACACAACAAAGTCAGAGGCTTTATCAAAAACAGGCTGATATGCCTCCTGCTTATTATTCCTAGGGTCCATGAAGTAATTTTTATCGACCGTGTGTTCAAAGCTTTTAATAGAGCGTCCATCACGATTGATTAATCGAGAGAAAGAGAAGCTACCCGCACCAGAACGTGCGATTACATCTTCACCAGCAATACTTGAAACACTCAATGAGATCTCAACATCATGTCCAGTAGACTGTTCGATCCTGCCTTGAATATAGAGCTCACCGGTTGCATTAGCATCTGGCGTCACTCTAACGGCGGCAAACTGGCCGGTCGCATCCAATGTTGCTTTTAATTGATTAGCAAAAATAGTTGCTTCTGCACGTCGCAGTTCTGCCCACACCGTCTCACCAATAACCTCATCATCTAGCCCTGAGTCAAACACAGGAATAATGACGTCTAACTTACGCCCCTTACTAACCGGCTGTTCATCCACCGTCGATGCTTCAATCTTTGATGAGGTAGCAGGGCCAACGCTTGCTTGGTCTACCGAATCATCTTTAGTGTTGAACATGGCTTGTGAATTACAGGCCACCATACTCAGTACCAGCAAATAAATAATTACCTGCTTAGCCCACATCCACACTATGACTTCTCCTTAACTGGTTTTACCGGCAAGCCTTTGTACTTACGGTATTCATTCCAAAGACGCTCTTTGACCTCTGGATCGGTTTCATTTTCTGCTGCTTCACGTATCTGCTTTTCGAATATCGAGTCATTATCAGCCGGCGGGATATCATTAGGCGCCTTAGTCCCACCCCCTTTCTCTTCTGCATCACGCTCAGCCATGTCGAGATCGTCCATCTCGATTGCATCCATCTCAGACGCATACTCAGCAGTACCCTCAAAGGCATTTTGATCTGAATCAGCATCACTCTCTGACAGGGACTCATCACTTTCTGTTCCACTAATATCTGAGGCAGCAACACCGGCCGCAGCATTACCCATACCCCCTTCAGTGGAAGACTGTGCTCCACTCACTGAATCACTGGCTGATTCACAATGTGTGACTGTATTGAGTGATTCATAAAACAGCTCTGACAGTCGCTGCAGATTTTCATCTTTACTCAGCTCTGGATTAATATCGGCCTGCACTTCCATTTCAGTACAATCAGTAGCCTGACTGATGGGCTCTGCTGCAAACGCAGAAGAAAAGAGGAATACACAAGAGATAAACAAGGAAAAAGGAAATAACTTAAAGCCACTCGCAGCATGAGGACGGCGAGCCACAATGAATACTACTGAGTCAAAAATAGCCATACATCTATTTACGCGGTCACGGTAAGTTCTGTATTCAACCATTGTGATGGGCACTTAGGCCCAAAACATAGCCAGTATCGTCATGTTAAGGAATGTTATTGCCAAGAAAAGCACATGACTACGTTATTTTAATATAAATTCAGCCGCAAAAATATGAATATTCGCACTACTTATGTCGGCTAAAACAGCCTAAAAGCATTCCAAGGCGAATATTCCTGATAGCAGTCTTATGATTGAGTGCCCTAATGAGCTATTGCCAATATGCCTCAGTGGTTTCGTCAGATCTTATGTGGAACTGAGACCAGTAAAAAATATTGGTTTTTAAAATTACAGGCAGGTCTATTTGAGTTTTACTTTAATCAGATTTTCTTCTGATCCCAACACGCTGCATCAGGCCATCTAAATTAACATAGAGAACAATCATCATTGCTATTGTTGCGTGTGCTGCAATGCTGTACTGCCCTGCACCTAAGCAAGCACCAATTAAGCCACAACCCCAAATTGTTGCCGCAGTGGTTAATCCAAATAATTGGTGGGTTTCAGACTGCCGCATAATAATACCGCCACCTAAAAATCCAAAACCGGTAATTAAACCTGCAAGCACTCGACTAAATGCTTCTGGGTGATTCCCAGTTTGATTACTTATCAACATCATGGTCATCGTTGAGGTAACTGCGACAACACAGTAAATCCGAACACTTGCATTTCTTCGGTTGTACCAAGAATCAATCCCTATCAGCAAGCCAACAACCATCGCTAAAGATAATCGTAGTAGGATTTGCTGTTCTGTTATGTGTTCAATCACTTACCTCTCCTAATACTTAACTCAATTCCCTGTTAAGTACACAAACACCGAGTAATAAAACGGCTATAAAGATTATGCCTGTTTTTGAAAGGTTGAATTTGGATTTTACTGCTTTTGAATTATGGTGGCTATGGGTGGACTCGAACCACCGACCCCAGCATTATGAATGCTGTGCTCTAACCAACTGAGCTACATAGCCTTTTCGAAGTGAAGCCGCAACATACGCGACCACTGAAACCCTGTCAAATAAGAGGGCTTAACCGATGCGCTAGAATATCAAACATTGAAGCGAAAGTGGACAACATCGGCCTCTATCATGATGTATTCCTTGCCTTCTAAACGCCACTTCCCAGCATCTTTTGCACCCTGCTCACCATTGCCATCAATATAATCTTGAAAAGCGATAACTTCGGCACGGATAAATCCTTTTTCAAAGTCGGTGTGGATGACGCCAGCAGCTTGTGGACCGGTGGCACCGACGCGCACTGTCCATGCTCGCGCCTCTTTCGGCCCTGCAGTGAAGTAAGTTTGTAAGCCGAGTAATTCGTAGCCGGCACGGATAACACGATTGAGACCGGGCTCGGTTAAATTAAGATCGGCTAAAAACTCATCACGCTCATCATCTTCTAATTGGATGATTTCGGCCTCTATCTGGGCACAGACAGTGACAAACTGGGCTTTTTCTTCAGCAGCCAGAGCCGCTAGACGATCAGCCAACTCACTACTATCTTGTAAGGCATCTTCGTCAACATTAGCGATATACATCATCGGCTTTGCTGTAATCAAGTGTAGGTCACGCACCATCTTGCGTTGATCTTCATCGACATCAAAACTACGTGCCGGATTACCTTCGTTCAGGTGTGCCGCCAGCTTTTCTAGTAGATCAATATTCGCCAGTGCTTCTTTATCACCCGAGCGAGCTACTTTTTGGTAACGCAGCATACCTTTGTCGACCGAATCAACATCGGCCAAGATCAGTTCTGTGTTAATCGTCTCAACATCACTCAAAGGATCAACCCGGCCATCGACATGCACCACATCATCGTCTTCAAAGCAGCGTACGACCTGTGCAATGGCGTCGGTCTCACGGATGTTGGCTAGAAACTGGTTACCCAGGCCTTCACCTTTAGAGGCGCCTGCAACTAAACCTGCGATGTCGACAAACTCCATCACCGCTGGAATAACTTTTTCAGATTTAGCAATCGCAGCCAACGCATCTAAGCGTGGGTCTGGCACTGGTACGATGCCAACATTAGGCTCGATGGTACAGAATGGGTAGTTCTCGGCGGCAATTTCTGCACGCGTTAAGGCATTAAATAAGGTTGATTTACCAACATTTGGCAAACCGACAATTCCACACTTGAATCCCATAGCGACTATTTCACATGTAAGACGCGCATGGCGGCTTCATGATCGCCTGCGAGTACGTCGTTAAAAGTATCGAGCACCTGCTCAATAGAGTCATCAACCATTTGTCTTTCTTTGGCTGATGGTGACTTCATGACAAAGGTTAGCACTTGGTCTTTGTGCCCAGGATGGCCAATACCAACACGCAGACGCCAAAAATCTTTGCTGTAATGTTTGAAAATATCACGCAAACCATTATGACCACCATGGCCACCGGCGCGCTTTAAGCGTGAAACACCTGTTGGCAGATCGAGTTCATCATGCACAACCAATGTGTTTTCAGGCTCTATTTGATAATACTTAGCGAAGGGTCCCAGTGCTTCACCACTGAGATTCATGAAGGTCGTTGGTTTGAGTAACCAGAGACGATGACTAGGCAGATCGACTGCCGCCACTTCAGTTTTGAATTTGCTTTCTTCACGAAAACTGACGCCATAATGCTGGGCCAGTCGGTCTAAAAACCAAAACCCGGCATTGTGCCGGGTTTCAGTATATTTAGCACCGGGATTCCCGAGACCAACAATCAGTTTGATTGGGCTATTGGCAACCACGTTTTACTCCTTAAGCTTGAGCGATTACTCGCTGTCGCCTTCACCTTCTTCTTCACCTTCAACGTCATTAGATGGTGCTTCTGGAGCGCCCTCTTCAACTTCGACAGTCTTGGTGACATGAACGGTAACTACTGTCTGATCATGGCCTTCACCATGGCTTAGAGCCACTAATGAAACACCTTCTGGCAGTTTAAGGTCTGTTAGGTGGATAGAATCACCGATATTCAATGCAGATACATCGACTTCGATAAACTCGATCAGATCTTTAGGTAGACAGCTAATTTCAACTTCTGTGGTCTGGTGACTAACAGCACCTGATTCCAGCTTAACGCCAGGACAGATGTCTTCACCGATGAAGTGTAGTGGAATATGTACATGCATAGCTTCATTTTCATTCACACGTTGAAAGTCCATATGCATGATTAAAGCTTTAGCTGGGTGACGTTGTAGGTCACGCAACACAACTCTTTCTGTCTTACCGTTTAGGCTAATTTCTAGAATCTGTGAGTAGAAGGTTTCTTCTTCAAGATTGTGGATGATTTTGCTGTGATCTAAAGTAACAGAGACAGGTTCGCTACCGAAGCCGTAGATAATTGCAGGCACTTTACCAGCGTGACGTAGGCGGCGGCTCGCACCTTTCCCCAAGTCTTCACGCATCTCTGCATTAATTAAAAAACTAGAACTCATGACTAACTCCTAATGCTTTACGCATCTTCATTAAAAAATTCAGCGTGGCTTGCGACCAGCCATGCTGCGGTTTACTTCGGTTTAATCCATAAAGAGCGAGCTAACCGACTCACCGCTACTGATGCGGCGAATGGTTTCAGCCATCAGACCAGCGACACTCAACTGACGAATGCGCGGACAATATCTAGCCTCTTCACTCAATGGAATAGAATCAGTAACGACTAACTCATCGAGTACTGATTCCTCAATATTTTCTACTGCTCGACCCGACAACACAGGGTGCGTGGCATAGGCAATTACAGACTCGGCACCATGCTCTTTCAAGGCCTGTGCCGCCTTACACAAAGTACCCGCGGTATCGACCAAATCATCAACGATGAGACAGGTTTTACCTTTAACTTCACCGATAATATGCATTACCTGCGCCACATTGGCCTGTGGTCGACGTTTATCAATGATCGCTAAATCAGCATCATCTAAACGTTTAGCGACAGCACGAGCGCGAACTACACCACCAACATCAGGAGATACGACGATGAGGTTTTTATGCTTTTGACGATAAATATCGCCTAATAGCACCGGTGAAGCGTAGATATTATCCACTGGCACATCAAAAAAGCCCTGAATCTGATCCGCGTGCAGGTCTACCGTCAAGACACGATCGGCACCTACCGAGGAAATCATATTCGCGACCACCTTGGCCGAGATCGGCACACGCAGAGAACGCACACGGCGATCTTGTCTGGAGTATCCAAAATAAGGAATAACAGCGGTAATCCGCTCTGCCGATGAACGCTTCAGCGCATCGATCATAATCAACAGCTCCATGATGCTGTCGTTGGTGGGCGCACAGGTTGGCTGCACCACAAAAACGTCGCCACCGCGTACGTTTTCTTGAATTTCTACTCGAACTTCGCCATCACTAAACTGGCTGATCAACGCTTTACCGAGAGGGATTCCTAATTTCTCAGAGATATCTTTCGCTAATTGAGTATGCGCAGTACCCGCGAATATCATCAAACGACTATCGTCGCGTAATCGACTATTTATAGCCATGCTTCACACTACCTAGGTAAAATATGGATGGCTGGGCCGGTAGGGTTCGAACCTACGAATGCGGAGATCAAAACCCCGTGCCTTACCACTTGGCGACGGCCCAATCTTTTACTTCCTATTGAAGGGTTATTTTCTATTGAGTTAGCTGTTGACGCAATGGGGAAATATTTCTTCCCTTTGCAACCAGAACGCGCACATCGTGTATCGCTTGCGCCTGAATCGCTAGAGCATCCTGCTCACTCTCACAAGCGATTACAACACACCCTCCAGTACCCGTTAAAAATGGCGTACCAAACGATGCTAACCAATCAAAAACCCTGTCGACTTTAGCGTAACGTTTTCGTACCAGTGGCTCAAAAACATTAGCGTAAGTCCCTACTTGAGGGGGGCACATTGTGAGGCGCGGACAATTCCGTGTCAATTGCGAATTTACAAACATTTCAGCACTGCTGACATGCACGCCCGTATCGATCACCGCATACCAAGGTTGTGCCAGGGTCAAAGGCGTGATTTTTTCACCCACTCCCTCAGCCCAGGCGGCCAAACCTCTAACGAAAATCGGCACATCTGCGCCTAATTGTAGGCCTAAAGTGGCTAAATCATCTTCACTTGCGGCTAAACCCCAAATCTGATTTAAGGCATGCAAGGTGGTGGCAGCATCTGAACTAGCACCACCTAAGCCGCCACCAATTGGAATATTTTTTTCTAGCGAAATCTCAATACCCGCTGTCATCCCACCCTGATCGCGCAATAAATGTGCAGCACGCAGACATAAATCCTGCTCTGGGGTCACCCCTGGGATCGCTGAAGCTTGTTTAATCCGGCCATCCGGGAGGGGCATAAAACGCAATCGATCAGATAACTCTAAAAACTGGAATACGGTCTGTAACTCATGCATGCCATCAGCGCGTTGGCCGGTGATATGTAAAAACAGATTAATTTTAGCCGGTGCCAACCAGACAGTTGATGCATTCATCGCTTTAGCTCACTCCACTGCCGGCAGTTGCCATTGACTAATTTCCGCACGCAAACGTACCTCATCAATAGAGAACTCGGCCTGACTCGGTAAACGTTGGCCAGACTGTTGGCTATAGGCTAGGTATTTGAGTTGCCAGCCCTGTTGCTCGATCTTGGCAGCCAAACCATCGGCACTGACTTGTAACAGTTGATACGCGCTTGCAGGCGCTGGCACACCCAGTAGCCAATAACGCATGCCACTGATACGAATCGGTAGATTAAGCAATTCCTCTATCAATTGATCGGCATCTTCACCTTGATAATGCTGCCCCTTAGAAGTCTTCAGACTGACCTGACCTGGAACACCCTCTAAGACTGCGACCGTGCGACCAATAAAGTCCTTAATCTTGATTTGATAGCGATCTCCCTGTTGCTCCCACAACAGGCGCAGCTTGAATTTCTCAGCACGATCTTGGCCATAGATAACCATCTGTGCCTGCCATTCTGATAGTGCTTGCATCTGTTCAAGATGCGTTGACCAATCCACTACTGGGGCCTCTGTGCGCAGCGCAGACTGGGGGCCAGCACAGCTAGCGACCAGCCATAGGACAGCGCTAATGGCTATTATTTTCAAGCTTGAATTCATAGACAGGGGTAACAGGCGCTCAGCTTAAGGGTAGCTCTGCTGCAAACGCTGTAGGTAGACGTCGTCTGGGAAATCCTGCAAGCCCTGCTGTAACAGCTGACGTGCCTGCACTTGTTTCTCTTGTGCCCATAACACCTCGACCAGATGGCCAATAATTTCAGCTTCTGGCATCAGCTTGAAGGCCTTACGCAGATAGTTCTCAGCCTCGCTCAGCCTGCCAATACGGTAGTTGACCCAACCCATGCTATCTATGATCGCTGGATCAGCCGAACTCAATGCATAGGCTTGCTCAATAAAACTGCGTGCTTCGTCCAGACGCAGATTATGATCAGCCAAGGTAAAACCCAAGGCATTCAATGCATTCGCATTCTTAGGGTCTATCTCTAAGATATTTCTCAGATCGGCTTCAAGTCTGTCTATACGACCTAGCTTCTCTGCTATCAGTGCACGTGCATAGAGTAAATCTGGGTGGCGCGGATACTCCAATAGACCTTCGCTATAAACCTCATAGGCCATTTCATATTCGGCCATATTATATAAGAGGCCACCTTCAGCCATAAACAAGCGGATAATATCTGGTGTATTGCGTGCATTCTTTCGAACCAAACCAATATGTTCTAGCGCCCTATCCATGCCCTCTGTCTCAGCATAAAGATCGGTCAATCGAATCATAGAATCGAGGAATAGCTCACCAAAGGCAACGCGACTAAAGTGCTCTATTGCTGCATCCAAGTCATTTTGTTGTTGCGCGATACGGGCGAGGTAATAGTGCGACTCATCCAGACGTTGATTCGCGGCCACCAGTTGTTCCAAATATTTTTTAGCCGGCTCTAACTCTTGTGTCTGCAAGTGAGCCAGCGCAATGGTATAAAGCAGCTCAGAGTCATCAGCACGGCGTTTCAACAAGACCTGCAGCTGCTTAATCGCATCACTGTAACGCTCGGCCTGTAACAGCAGCCGTGCATAGGCCAGCCGCAGTGCAAAGTTATCTGCATCTTCCGCCACCATATCAGCCATCTCAGCAAAGGCCATTTCACTCTCACCTAGCTGAGACAACCCTTGCACTCGCAGGGTCTTAGCTACAGTCAGATCGGGGTCAAAGCCAATCGCAAGCTCGGCTTGATCGATCGCCAAATGGTATTGCCGTGCACGCATAGCCAGGTCAGCATAGACATAGTGGGCCTTGGCATTAGTAAAATCTTTTGTGACCAGCCGATCCATCAGGATCAGACTGCGTTCTTTCTCATCGACCTGACGTAGGGTATTGGCAATCAGCCTATAAACATCATTGGCCGTCTCCTGCGCCTCCTTAATTAAGGCCAGGAACTGCTCTTCAGCGGCATCGATATCGCCTGTACGTATATAGAGAAGACCAAGAACATGCCGACTCTCACTATTAAAACCCTGCTTTTGCACCCAACGATGAGTGGTTTCTAGGGCCAAGGGCCAGTCTTCGGCATAAATTGCGATACGCATGGCGCGTTCTAGCACCTCAATATCATCTGTTAGCTCTGCCGCACGTGCGTAATGCTCTCTGGCCAGCTCAGTTTGACCGCGTTTCCCTGCCATTTCAGCGACTAATAGCTGATACATGACATCGGCACGTGGATCATCCAGTACTTCCGCCTGGGGGAGAATATTTAAGTCCTGCTCCACCATTTCATCACCAGAATACGCTCTCGAACCGGGTCCACCAGCACAACCAGCAAGGAAACTGGCCACTATTAGGAGACTAGACAAATGGGGCAGGTGCTTCAGACAAGTTAAATGAGGCATAATTACGCTTTTGGCAACCGAATGACGTGATGTACTTCGATTCTACGTTATTTCTACTGCTAATTCATAAGGTCGTGTTGGACTAGTCAGTGCCTTACGCCTTGGGTTGAGACTCGGGCTGAAGACAGATCATGGCCATGATATTGAATAAACTGCTTTAGCGCGGATTGCTTAGGTTAAAATACCGTACATGTCATTACTCATCTTAGGTGTAAACCACGCTAGCGCACCGATTCAGATCCGTGAGCACCTAGCGATCGCGGATGAAACGCTGCCTCAAGCACTGCGTTCATTGACCGATCTTGCGCCTATTTCTGAAGCGGCTATCGTCTCCACCTGCAATCGCATTGAAATCTATTGCAGTGTCGACTCCAGCGCACAGGGTGAACAGGTACTGACTCAGTGGCTGAGTGATTTCAAGCAACTAGCCATCGAACAGCTTCACCCTTACCTCTACTCGCATAGTGATGAAGATGTGGCTAAACATCTGTTTCGCGTCGGCAGCGGCTTGGATTCTATGGTGCTAGGCGAGCCACAAATCTTGGGCCAACTGAAACAGGCCTATACCAAAGCGGCAGGTGCTGAGACCTTAGGCAAAGACCTTAATCAGCTGTTTCAACAATGCTTTAATGTCGCTAAGAAAGTGCGCACACATACTGCTATTGGTGCCAACCCAGTCTCGGTAGCCTCCACCGCGGTATCACTCGCGAAACAAATTTTTGCTGATCTTGGAGAACAACGCGCTCTATTTATCGGTGCTGGTGAGACGATTGAGTTGGCCGCTCAGCATATGCATGCCAATGGCACTAGAGACATCACCATTGCCAATCGCAGCCTACAAAAAGCACAGCAGTTAGCGAAACGTTATCAAGGCCAAGCGATCGAGTTAGCAGACATCCATACTGTGCTGCCTAACAGTGACATCGTCATTACTGCCACAGCCAGCCAGCTCCCTATCCTAGGCAAGGGTTTGTTAGAGCAAAGCCTAAAGCAGAGAAAACATAAACCTATTTTAGTATTGGATTTAGCAATACCTCGCGATGTTGAACCAGAAGCAGCTCAACTTGGTGATATCTATCTGTATAGTGTCGATGATCTACAGAAAGTCATTCAACAGAACATGCAGTCTCGTACCGATGCAGCGGCCCAGGCAGAAGGTATCATTCAAGTTGAAGTGGATAGTTTTTTCCATTGGTTGCGTGGACAAGATGCAAGTGAAGTCATTCGTCGTTACCGTGAGGAAGCCAATCAGCTGCGAGAGCTCGCCACTGAGAAAGCACTGCGATCGCTTAAACAAGGCAAATCAGCAGAGGAAGCCCTACAGCAATTGGGTACCCTGTTAACCAACAAGTTATTACACAAACCCACTGAAGCGATTAAAGCGGCTAGTGCAAAAGGACAGAGCGAGACTATTCGCACTGCCAAAACCATCCTCGGCATTGATGACGAATAAGGTCCTCATATGCCCTGCCCTGATTATTCAGCAGGCCTAATTTAAGCACCCCAGAATTTATGAAAGAATCGATCTCACTCAAACTTGAAACCCTACAAGACCGGCATGAAGAAATTGCCGCCTTACTGTCTGACCCGGGAGTCATCGCTGATCAAAATCAATTTCGCCAATACTCGATGGAGTATGCCCAGCTAGAGCCAGTGGTTAAGGCGTTCACGCAATATATGCAAGTGCGTGATGACATGCTGGCAGCGCGTGAAATGATGAATGATAGCGATAGCAGCATGCGTGAGATGGCGCAGATGGAGTTAGCTGAGCTAGAAGAAAAACAAGCACAATTTGAATTAGACCTACAAAAACTACTACTACCAACAGATCCATTGGATGGCAGTAATGTCTTTATTGAAATCCGCGCTGGTACTGGTGGTGATGAGGCGGCAATCTTTGCCGGTGATCTATTTCGTATGTATAGCCGCTACGCTGAAAAGAAACGCTGGGAGATAGAGGTCATCAATAGCAATGAAGGTGATCACGGTGGCTACAAAGAGATTGTCACTCGTATCATCGGGCATGGCGCCTACTCTATTTTAAAATTCGAATCGGGTGCGCATCGTGTCCAACGTGTGCCTGATACAGAATCCCAAGGCCGCGTACATACTTCAGCCGCAACCGTCGTTATCATGCCCGAGGTCGATGCAGTCGATTCAGTCGATATCAATACTTCAGACCTAAGGATTGATACCTTCCGTGCCTCTGGTGCGGGTGGTCAGCACGTCAACAAAACTGACTCTGCAATTCGTATTACCCACTTGCCTACCGGCGTTGTGGTTGAGTGTCAGGATGAACGCTCTCAACATAAAAACAAGGCACGCGCCTTGTCCCTACTAAGTGCCCGTCTATTAGACGCTGAACGTGCAAAACAATCATCAGAACAAGCAGCCACTAGACGCAATCTAGTCGGTAGTGGTGATCGTTCTGAACGTATTCGTACTTACAACTTCCCACAGGGTCGTATCACCGACCATCGCATCAATCTCACTTTGTATAAACTCGATGAATTAATGCAGGGCTACTTAGATCAGGTTATCGAACCACTGATCAGTGAGCATCAAGCCGATCTACTTGCCTCCATGAGCACTGAAGAATAAACAATGACCGAGATGCCTAGCATCCGACAAACGATGCTTGTTGGTAGACATCGACTAGCCAACCTCGGTGATCAGGCTATGCATGAGTGCCTCATCTTGCTACAAAGTATTACGCAAAAAACCAAGGCCAAATTACTCGCCTTTGATGAAGAACTACTTACAGTAGAACAGTATCAACATTTTATACAACTAGTAGAGCGGCGAGCTGCTGGCGAACCCAGCGCGTACATCATTGAGGAAAAAGAATTTTGGTCCTTACCCTTAAAGGTGACGGCTGACGTATTAATCCCACGTGGTGACACCGAACTCTTGGTTGAAACGGCACTGACCGTATTAGCAAACAAACAGCAGCCCAAGATCCTCGACCTAGGCACTGGTAGTGGTTGTATCGCTTTAGCGCTGGCCTCTGAATTGCCTCAAGCTCAGATCACCGCCTGTGATCGCAGTCCAGCCTGTTTAAGCATCGCGCACGAGAATGCAAAAAACCTAGGCTTAAACAATATTAGTTGGCATGAAAGCGACTGGTTTAGCGCACTACCCGTGAGACCTTATGACTTGATCGTCAGCAACCCACCGTATATTGCAGTCGATGATCCTAACCTAGCAGCTAGCGTCGCTGAATACGAACCAATCCACGCACTGATTGCACAAGACCAAGGGTTAGCTGACCTGAATAAAATAATTCAACGGGCTGGTGACTACCTTTTAGACACTGGCCATCTTATCTTAGAACACGGTTGGCAACAGGCAACTCAGGTGCAAAGTGCACTGCAGCAACAAGGCTTTAACGCGATAGAAACACGTACTGACCTACAAGGTCATGAGCGAGTTAGCATGGCGCAATATGATCCGCAAACCAGATAAAAGCAGGAGATAAATAGGATGAATGTAGAGCGCGATGACAGTGGTTTTTTGGTCGACCCAGATGATTGGGATGAGACCCTTGCCACCGCTTTAGCCAAAGAGGAATCCATAGACCTGCAAGAAGATCACTGGCGTATCATCCATCTTATACGTGAGCTCTATTTTAAGAGCGGTGTGGTGCCGGAGTTACGCCACATTATGAAACGGCTAAAGACAGAGCTAAGCGCCGATCAAGCCACACGCAAATACGTTTATCATCTATTCCCTTACGGTTACGGCCAACAAGCTTGTAAGATAGCTGGTATGCGTTTACCCCGTAAGCTGTGGTTGGACGTATAAATATAATGGTCGATCAACAACCAAGGATGAGTACCATGAAACGTTTTGCAATCGCAATATTTAGTATCGCACTCGTTAATGGCTGCGTCAGTACAGCAACACAACCGGCAGCAAAGAGTTTTAGCGCGCAGGGTTGGGGGGCAACCAACTGCCAAGAAATGATGGATGACCTAGCCTCTGCCGATGCAGACTCAATCCAGAGCCTGAACAAACATATGTATGAGGCCTGGCTCAGTGGATTTATTAGCGGTGTCAATTATGCCGATGCGGCGCTGTATGATGTCGCTGGTGATATGGGACCGGAGCAAGTACTGACACTATTAAAGGCGTATTGCGCTGAGCACCCTGAGACTGATGTACCACTCGCCATGAAGGCCTTATTCCAAGATTGGATAGAGAGCGGTAAGAGCGTTAAAGAATCACCCTAAGCAGCCTAGTTTAGACACGCTATTTATAAGCTCTCAACGAGATCTTCAAGCTCAAGCAACATTGCCTGACGAGCTGCATCATCTACTGCCGGCACTGCGTAAAACACCTTCCGCACTATCTGACTAACCCCACAAAACAACAAAGTCGCGCGTGTGCCGCTAGCACAAAGTTGATCTGCATCGACACCAAAGTCGGCCTGATTACCGCCAGTGGTAATCACCAGCATGACGCGTTTAGAACCTAATTGACCTCGCAACTGACCGTCTTCATAGGCAAAGGCAAACCCATTGGTAAAGACACGATCAAACCAACCCTTAAGTACTGCCGGACGATCGAACCACCACAGCGGGTAGATAAAAATAAGATTATCGGCCCAGCTCACCTGCTCTTGTTCTAGTGCAACATCACTAGGTACACAACCCTGCTGCACTTCGGCTAACTGCTGGCTATCTAAAATGGGGTTAAAGTTTGCCTTATATAGATCGCGCGTACGCACCTCATCACCACGAGCACGCAGAACTTTTTCTACGGCAGCGACTAAGGCGTAATTAAAACTTTTTGGATTAGGGTGAGCAAATACAATCAGGGATTTCATAACCATCTTCAGCGTAAGGCGCTATTACTGCGCAATCTAATCGCGAACTAACTTTGCCTTTAGCAAATCAGTAACTTGTTGCGGATTGGCCTTACCTTTGGTCATCTGCATCAACTTACCCACGAAAAACCCAAACACTTTATCCTTCCCAGAAAGATATTGCTCAACCTGTTTTGGATTGTCCTCTACAACCTGTGCAACCAAGGCCTCTAACTCACCCACATCAGAGATCTGTTGCAGACCCTGTTGCTGAATAATGTCGTCTGCACTGGCCTGACTTGTCCACATCGCTTGGAACACATCTTTCGCAGTCTTGCCAGAAATCGTGCCATCAGCAATGCGTTGAATCAATTGCGCCATTGCCTCAGCATTAACTGGACTCTGTTCAATCGAGAGTTCATCTTGCTTTAACTTAGCCGCCAGATCACCACAGACCCAGTTTGCAATCAGCTTGGCAGACTCGGGGACTATGGCTACCACTGCATCAAAGTAAGCGGCACCCTCTTGGCTCACCGTAAGCTGTTGTGCCTCTTCCAAGGCCAGCCCATAGCTGTCTTGATAACGTAGGCTACGCACATGCGGCAACTCAGGCATCTGCGCCTTAACTTCTACCAGCAAGGCCTCTTCAATCACGACCGGTAGTAAATCTGGGTCAGGGAAGTAGCGATAATCATTGGCTTCCTCTTTACTCCGCATAGGCCGTGTTGAATCATCATCAGCGTCATATAAGCGTGTTTCTTGCACAATTCTACCGCCACTCTCAATAACATCGATCTGGCGTTCAACCTCATGATTAATCGCACGCTCAACAAAACGGAATGAATTGAGGTTTTTAATCTCAGTACGCGTGCCTAATTCTTTCTCGTCTGTTGGACGCACTGAAACATTAGCATCACAACGGAAAGAACCTTCCTGCATATTGCCGTCAGAAATCTGCAGATAACGCACAATAGAATGAATCTTACGCATGTAGGCAACTGCTTCTTTGGCCGAACTCATCTCAGGCTCAGAGACAATCTCTAACAACGGGGTGCCGGCGCGATTGAGATCAATGCCAGTCATCCCTGCAAAATCTTCATGCAGTGATTTACCCGCATCCTCTTCTAGATGAGCCCGTGTGATACCGATCGTCTTGCTGCCTTTTTCCAGATCGATGATCAACTTACCCTTGCCGACTATAGGCAATTCAAACTGACTGATTTGATAGCCCTTAGGCAAGTCTGGATAAAAATAATTTTTACGCGAAAACACGGACTGTGACGCAATTTCCGCACCCACCGCCACGCCAAATTGCACCGCTTTGTGCACCGCTTCCTTATTCAATACGGGCAACACCCCTGGCAGACCTATATCTACCGCACAGGCTTGTGTATTTGCATCGGCACCATAGGCCGTGGCTGCAGAAGAGAAAATCTTACTCTGCGTATTTAGTTGAACGTGGATCTCTAATCCAATTACGACTTCCCAATTCATATTGTCTTACTCAAACTCGGCCGGTGTTTGTAGATGCCAATCGGTATGCTGTTGGAACTGATGCGCAATACGCAACAAAGTATCTTCAGNAAAATAAGTACTCACCATTTGCATCCCTACAGGTAGTTTCTGACTGAAGCCTACCGGTATTGAGATACCAGGCAAACCCGCTAAATTCACCCCAATCGTGTAAATATCAGAAAGATACATAGTAATCGGATCGTCTACCTTCTCATTGGTCTTAAACGCCGTTGTTGGCGTTGTTGGACTTAATACAACATCAACTTCAGCAAAGGCTTTTTGGTAATCCTCACTGATCAGACGTCTAATCTTTTGTGCACGCAAGTAATATGCATCGTAGTAGCCCGCGGATAGTGCATAGGCACCGACCATAATGCGACGCTTCACTTCTGGCCCAAAGGCCTCACTGCGCGAACGACTATAAAGATCGGCAAGATCTACCGGGTCTTCACAACGATAGCCAAAGCGAACCCCATCAAAACGCGATAGATTGGATGAACACTCAGCCGGTGCAATAACATAATAAGCCGCAATCGCTAACTTGGCATTAGGTAGAGAGATCGGCTTGATCACACAACCGAGCTCACGCAGCTGATCACAGGCGGCATCGATCTTGGCGCGGATATCAGCGTCTAGACCTTCTTGGAAAAATTCTTCTGGCAGACCAATTCTCAACCCGCGAATATCTTCATTAATATTAGCAGTGTACTCATCCACAGGCTGATCAACACTGGTTGAATCTTTTGCATCATGCCCAGCAGTCGCTTGCAATAGATAGGCACAATCTAATGCCGACACACCAAATGGGCCTGCCTGATCGAGGCTGGAAGCATAGGCAATCATGCCGTAGCGCGATACGCGACCATAGGTTGGTTTCAGTCCAGTGATGCCACAAAAGGCTGCTGGTTGACGAATCGAGCCACCGGTATCGGTACCCATGCTGGCACTGGCTAGACGTGCGGAGACGGCTACTGCCGAACCACCTGATGATCCTCCAGGCACACGTGATAAGTCCCATGGGTTTTTTACATCACCATAATAACTAGATTCAGAAGACGAGCCCATCGCGAACTCATCCATATTGGTCTTACCCAAACTGACTGCACCCGCTTGTTGTAGCTTAGTCACCACTGTCGCGTCATAAGGGGCAATAAAGTTATCCAGCATCTTAGAGGCGCAACTAGTCTTGACTCCCTGCGTACAAAAAATATCTTTTAGTGCTAATGGAATACCATTCAGCAAAGGTTTGTCAGTACTGCGTTGATCTGCTCTCTGTGCCTCTTCTAGGGCACGCTCAGGCGTAAAAGTGATGAAGGCATTCAGGCTGTCCTGATGACTCTCGATACGATTGATGTAATGTTGTGTAAGCTCGACACTGGAAAATTCTCCAGCGGCCAATGCCTGTAGTTGCTGCGCAAGTGTAAGGTTATGCATATACTTAATTTAAATTAGGTCTGTATGAATCGGGTACTGAGCGGTTGACTGATCAGTTACGGCCTTACTCAATCACTTTTGGTACTAAGTAGAGGCCATTCGCAGTGGCTGGGGCAATCGACTGAAAGCGCTCCCGTTGGTCGGATTCAGTGACCACATCCTCACGCAAAGACTGTGACATATCTTGCGGGTGAGCCATAGGTTCGACGCCATCCACATTGACCTGTTCCATCTGTTCTACAAAGCCCAATATGGCCGATAAATCTTGCTGATAATCCACTAGCTCTGATTCTTCCACGTGTAAACGTGCCAGTTTCGCTATGTTTAAGATTTCTGCTGTGGTCAGTGCCATCAAATATTCCTTCTGTTGAGCCTTGTATTGGAGTAGAAAGGTACCATAGATAACGTCTTGCCCAAACCCATACCCACTGTTAGAGTTGGGCAATAACCACTTAATAAATATAACTGTAGCCAGAAAATCCTATGATCGGACGCATCCTCGGAATCTTCTCCAACGACCTCTCCATTGACCTCGGTACAGCAAATACGCTGATTTATGTCCGAGACAAGGGCATTGTGCTTAATCAACCATCAGTAGTTGCGATCCGTAAAGATCCCAATACCGGTGCACGCAGTATCGAAGCGGTCGGGGCGGCGGCTAAAAGCATGCTTGGTCGAACACCAACAAATATTGAAGCCATCCGCCCTATGAAAGATGGTGTGATCGCTGACTTCACGACTACCGAGAAGATGTTGCAGCACTTCATTCGTGCCGCGCATAAAAATATGATCTTCCGTCCTAGCCCTCGCGTACTGGTCTGTGTCCCCTGTGGTGCAACCCAAGTAGAACGACGCGCGATTAAAGAATCGGCCGATGGTGCTGGTGCACGTAAGACTTACCTGATTGAAGAACCGATTGCAGCAGCCATTGGCGCCGGCCTACCTATCGATGAAGCCCTCGGTTCAATGGTGCTGGATATCGGTGGTGGCACCTCAGAAGTCGCTGTAATGGCCTTGAACGGTATTGTTTACTCGGCCTCTGTGCGTATCGGTGGTGATAAGTTTGATGAATCTATTGTGAGTTATGTCCGTAGAAATTATGGCATCTTAATCGGTGAAGCAACTGCCGAACGTATTAAGAAAGAAGTTGGCACCGCCTATCCTGGAAAAGAAGTGACCGAGATCGAGATCAAGGGCCGTAACCTTTCAGAAGGTATTCCAAAAAGCTTCACTATCAATAGCAATGAAATCCTCGAGGCCTTGCAAGATCCACTACAGGGTATCGTTAGCGCTGTTAAAACGGCCTTAGAACAAACCCCACCTGAACTAGGCTCTGACGTTGCAGAACACGGCATTGTACTCACTGGCGGCGGTGCACTGCTGCGTGATCTAGATCGTTTAATCATGGAAGAGACTGGCATCCCAGTGATTGTTGCCGAAGACCCACTGACTTCGGTTGCTCGCGGTGGTGGTAAGGTACTAGAAATGATCGATCAATATGGTGGTGATTTCTTAACCCACGGTTAAGTTAATATCTACGACCAATACTCGTAGACCCCTTTGAGTATACTGACCGAATCATTTTGGTCAGTATAAATACTTACTCTGATGTGTGACGGCAGGCCCATATGAAGTCTTTGTTCACCCTCAATCCATCGACACCTGCCCGCTTACTGGGCCTGTTACTGGTATCCATTGCATTAATGGTCTCTGACCATCGTTACCACCAAACCCATTTTATTCGCAGCACCATCGGTGGTGTACTCTATCCTTTAGAACGCTTAGTCTCAGTACCGGGTGACATTTCAAAATGGCTTGCAGTTTACTTCACCACACGTGCCAGCTTGCAATCACAAGTGGAATCTCTAGGACGCTTAAACCTTTTTCAGCAGGCCAAGCTACAAGAGCTGGCTCGACTAGAGCTTGAGAATAATCGCTTACGTGAACTGCTAGATTCACCATTACAACGAAATAAAAATAGTGTGCTCCTAGCCGACATTATCCGCGTCAACCTGCATCCTTTCCGCAAATTGATCGCCATTGATCGTGGACAACAGGATCGCGTGTATGAAGGCCAAGCTATTGTTGGTGCACAGGGAATCATTGGTCAGGTGGTCGAAGTCTTCCCTATGCATTCCAATGTATTACTCATCTCCGACCCCAGCCATGCCTTACTAGCAGAAAACAATCGCACCGGCCTACGTGCACTGCTAGTAGGTAGTGGTGAAGCTGATCGCGTCTATCTGCAGAATATCTCTTCCTCTGCTGACATTCAGATCGGTGATTTATTTCAGACATCTGGCTTAGATGGACTCTATCCGCGGAACTACCCGGTTGCACGCGTTCTAGAAATTGGACGCATAGAGGGAGAGGCTTTTTTAAGCGTCACCGCTAAACCGCTAGCCCAATTAGACTCCATTCGTGAGGTATTATTACTCTGGCCAGAACAAAATATTAGCGGGAAGTCACAGCCGATTGGACATGACAAATGAGTACACAAAAATCCAATCCGGTTAATACACCTAAGAATAGCCGCCGCAATCAGGCCACGCTTTCCAATTTCTTATTTTCCATCGTCATTGCATTGGCGCTTACCCTAATGCCAT
>JGI20154J14316_10000055_pt1 | contig 80748 bp, 55 predicted proteins | sample COG_04_FD_14316 | JGI IMG/M metagenome (IMG submission 14316)
ATATGAGTTAGTATCTCTAATCCCGTTATCAATGATGTGGTACCATCATTTTTATATAATGTGATAGAACCTCCTGAATATGTTCCACCTGTTACTTCAGCGGCGAAACCTGTGGCATTAAAATCAACTCCGTCATTTAACCCTAAAGTTAATTCTTTTGTTAATTGATTATACGTTACACCTGTCACATATGTGTCCTCAGTCAGTAGTACCTGTCGTAAATCCTGTTATATCAATAGTACCTGAATCATTTCTTTCAAGAGTTAAAGTACCTGTTGAGTTAGTGTAAGTACCACCTGTTAAGAAGGTATCCGTACCTGTTCCACCCGTGGTGAATCCTGTTACACTAAATGTTCCACCAGTACTATTAGTAAAGAGTGCAGTACCATTAGTATAGGTACCACCTGTTACCGTTACATCTGTACCATAAAATATTCTCCATCTTGCATTTGCTCGTGTAACCCCACTTACACCCTCAATTGACGAGTCTAACCAAGCATTAACAAAAGCTAAACCATCTACAGTATCATCACTTACGACATATTTTCCAGTTGAGGGGTCTTCTTCAGTTGACCCGCTGGCATTATTAAATAAAGTTTCATAATTAGGAATCACATACTGATAAACTTTGTCAGTTTCGTGAACGTAGACCTGCATACCTAATCTACGTCTACCTGATGTTATACCATCATCCTCGATAGTTACCTTACTAGGTATAAAACCAAGATTAGATTTTGAATAATAAATAGGGATGGTATTACCACTATTTTCTATAAGACCACTACCACCAAAAGTTTGATAGTTTAAGTCAGATAGTGACCATACTTCCATATACCCACCAGCGGTTAACACACTAAAGTTAGAACCAACAACTGAAAGTCTGGTTACCACATCGGGTGTCGATAATGTTGTTCCTACACTAGGGTTTTTATATATGAATGACATCTATTATTTGTTATTTCTATAAATAGTAAAATCTATTTCAAAATTCTTTTTTTTATCCAACTGTATTACCTTTAAAGTATAAATCATCAGTACCATTATTACTAATATTAAATGCGGTATTAGCATATGAACTATATAATCTATAAGTATCGGCTGGCCAATTAACTCCATTATAATTACCCGCTAAATTATATATAGATGAACTCATCGTAGCAGATAATAATGTGTTAGGGTCTGAATTAATATTGTACCCGATAGTTAATTGCCTATCAGTTGTATTACCAAGTTGTGACTGTGGTATTAACCAGTGGTACCAAGCTCCTCCCGCAGCAGTTCCTTGAGGAACTTCTGTAGTAACAAAATTATATTGTGATATTGGATTTCCAAAACTATCATTACCACCACTAACCTGTGGTATATCCGCTTCAATAACTGTAGGGGCAGTACCATTATAAAAACCTGGCCAATCCATAAATGTTGTAATATCTGAACCTGTAGATGGTGGTGATGAGAATCCAAATCCAAAGAATGTAGACCCCTGATTATTCATATAAGTCGCAAAAGCATTGTTGTTAGTACCTTCAATTATAAATAGTAAAGCTTTAGGTGCCGCCCCTTCTGTTGGTGTAGGTGTTGGTGTAGTAGTATTAGTTGGTGTCATAGTAGGTGTGTTAGTTGGCGTAGTGGTTGGAGTGTTGGTCGGTGTATTTGTTGGAGTATTTGTCGGTGTGTTTGTAGGCGTATTAGTTGGTGTGTTTGTAGGCGTATTAGTTGGGGTAACAGTCGTTGTTGGAGTATTAGTTGGGGTATTAGTTGGCGTATTAGTTGGTGTATTAGTTGGTGTGTTAGTTGGAGTGTTAGTTGGTGTTGGTGTGTTAGTTGGAGTATTTGTAGGGGTATTAGTCGGCGTGTTAGTTGGTGTATTGGTTGGCGTATTAGTTGGAGTGTTAGTTGGTGTTGGCGTGTTAGTTGGTGTGTTTGTAGGGGTATTAGTCGGAGTTAAAGTCGGTGTGTTTGTAGGAGTTGATGTAGGAGTATTAGTCGGCGTGTTAGTTGGTGTATTGGTTGGAGTGTTTGTCGGTGTGTTAGTTGGAGTATTGGTTGGGGTATTCGTTGGAGTGTTTGTAGGAGTTGATGTAGGGGTATTTGTTGGAGTATTGGTTGGGGTATTCGTTGGAGTGTTAGTCGGGGTATTAGTCGGCGTGTTAGTTGGTGTATTGGTTGGAGTATTAGTCGGAGTGTTAGTTGGTGTTGGCGTGTTAGTTGGAGTGTTTGTAGGAGTGTTTGTAGGGGTATTAGTTGGTGTGTTTGTAGGAGTATTAGTCGGAGTGTTTGTAGGAGTGTTTGTAGGCGTATTAGTAGGCGTATTAGTAGGAGTGTTTGTAGGGGTATTAGTCGGAGTATTCGTTGGAGTGTTAGTAGGTGTATTAGTAGGTGTGTTTGTTGGAGTATTGGTAGGAGTATTAGTTGGAGTCGAAGTATTAGTAGGCGTATTAGTAGGAGTATTTGTTGGAGTGTTTGTTGGAGTGTTAGTTGGGGTATTAGTAGGAGTATTAGTAGGCGTATTAGTTGGAGTATTTGTTGGAGTGTTAGTTGGTGTGTTTGTAGGAGTATTAGTTGGAGTTGAAGTATTAGTTGGTGTTGGTGTCGGTGTATTAGTTGGACTAGCACCTGGAGTTGATGTCGGCGATGGAGTTACCGTATTTGTAGGTGTATTAGTTGGAGTATTAGTAGGAGTATTAGTAGGTGTGTTTGTTGGAGTGTTAGTAGGTGTGGAGGTATTTGTTGGAGTGTTAGTTGGAGTATTAGTAGGAGTATTAGTAGGCGTATTAGTTGGAGTATTTGTTGGAGTGTTAGTTGGTGTATTAGTAGGTGTGTTTGTTGGAGTATTTGTTGGAGTATTCGTTGGAGTGTTAGTAGGTGTATTAGTAGGCGTGTTTGTTGGAGTGTTAGTTGGTGTATTAGTAGGCGTATTAGTAGGTGTATTAGTTGGAGTATTTGTAGGTGTAGAAGTATTAGTAGGAGTATTAGTTGGAGTGTTTGTAGGTGTAGTACCAGGAGTTGATGTTGGCGATGGAGTCACTGTATTAGTTGGAGTGTTTGTTGGAGTATTAGTCGGCGTTGGTGATGGAGTCACAGTATTGGTTGGAGTATTGGAAGGTGTGTTTGTCGGTGTAGTACCAGGAGTCGATGTCGGTGATGGAGTTACCGTATTTGTTGGCGTATTTGTTGGGGTATTTGTTGGAGTATTAGTAGGTGTGTTTGTAGGAGTTGATGTAGGAGTATTAGTCGGAGTATTAGTAGGAGTGTTTGTAGGTGATGGGGTAACAGTATTAGTAGGGGTATTTGTTGGTGTAACGCCAGGAGTTGATGTTGGTGATGGGGTAACAGTATTAGTCGGAGTGTTAGTTGGTGTAACGCCAGGAGTTGATGTTGGTGATGGGGTAACAGTATTAGTCGGAGTGTTAGTTGGGGTCGGAGTGTTTGTTGGTGTTACTGTCATAGTAACCGTAACTTCAGGTGTTGGAGTATTGGTTGGTGTAGGTGTAGGTGTTATTTCTTCCTCATAAACCACCACTTTTTTAGATACCGTTTCATTATTACACCCCGGTTGTTTGTTAACAACAAAAATAGTGTATTGAATACCCGCAACTGAACCAGGTAAGTCTAAAACAACTCCTGCAGTAATTTGGTCTCTAGAAACACCTGTTTTAATAGGCGTAGTCTGAGTAGAACCCGTATGAATATCAAACGGTCCAATTGCATTTGAACTTAGAGTTAATCTTATTATTACTTGAGACATTAATTAATACATTTGTTATATAAATACTGCGAGAATGTAAAATACAGATTTCTATTTACTTTATTTTTTTTTAGTTTTATCACTTGGATATATAATTATTTTTATAAATTATTAGCAACCACTTCCGATTCCACTACAATTACCACCTATACATGGTGAGAACGATGTTACAACACCACCACTAACATTAAAAATACATCCCGTATCTGAAACAAATGCTCCGTTACCTATTAATACGTAGTTACCACCACTAAAGGCGTAAACCGAATTACCTGTAGGACAATCTAAGAACGTAGATGTACTAACATCTGTAAAATATTCAGTAGTTGGAGTACCCCCACCATTAAAGGCATTACATGGTTGTGAGGAACCTCCTCCGTGAAGTCCGAAGAATAGACCTAATGAGTTATATCCTGGAGGTGTCGTATTACATGGGTCAAAACCTGTAATGAAATTACCAACAGGACAATCATTATACATTACTTCTTCAGTAGATAAGTTAAGGTCTTTTATCACTCTAACCCAACTAACATCTTGGTGACATTGTGTAGAGGTAGGGTGGGAACAGTTTTGATTAGGTCCTGACCATATACATGCACAAACAAAATCAAAGTCAATAAGTCCACTAGGGGAATTCGCGGCGATAGCCTGAGCAGCTATAGAAGATACAGGAATTGCATTATATCTATCGTTATTACTTTGTCCAGGATAACCAGGAACACTTCCTGGTTGACTTGGGTAATTTGGGTTATAATTAGGCGGATAATTTAGAAGGTCGGGGGTTCCTCCTACATTATTCATAGATACCTGACCAATAGTTATACCATTTGCCGTAATATCAAACACTCCTCTATTACATGTATGACCTCCAAAACAAGGTGACCCGTTTAACCCAAACTGGTTATATTCAACAATAAATGTCAGAGACTCAATACAACTAACTAAAGGTAGTGTTGTTGGCGTTGGTGTTGGTGTAGGTGTTGGAATTAGAGTTGTTGTCGGTGTAGGTGTCGGAGTACTTGTTTGTGTTGGAGTTGGAGTCGGTGTAACATCATTACAACATATATCGTACACTATTTTAGTACTTAATCTAAAGTACACATTCTTTAATTCTTTACAATCCGAAATAATTGTTATTAAATTTTGGTCAATATCTAATGTGAAACTTTCAATTTGCGGTATCGTTTTAAGTATCTCATCAATTGCGTTCATCCAATCTTGAGTACTAGGATAGTCACCTAAAGTCGTTCCTGTATAAAATGGGTTTTCTACGTGATAAGGAGGTGTCATTGTACCACCTGAAAAATCAACTATAGCATAAAAAACGGCATTTACCAACGTACAGTTCTGATGTCCAACAGTTAAATCAAGGTAACCCTCATTTAACATAGAACCAAAATCTCTAATACCCGCTGAAGTAGTAATAAAATCGTTTTCACATATTTCATTTACTTCATAACATTCAACAATTTGATTGTTACAGTTAATAGTTACTGACTCCGTGGCACTACATCCATTATTGTCAGTAATAGTTGCAGTATATGTACCACCACTCAAACCTGTAATTGACATCGTAGTTTCGCCATTACTCCATAAAATATTAAATGGAGCAACACCATCGCTAATACTAATATCTGCCATACCATCATTACCTGAAACACATTCAGTAGGAAGTATTATAAAGTTTACTCCCGTAGATGGGGCGATTGTTATAGTTTGAGAAACCGTACAATTTTTTACATCAATAACATTTAAAAGGTACGTTGATGGAGATAGTGAAGTTATTGACTGTGTATTTGACGGGTCGTCAATCACGGAATAAACAACTGAACCTGTATTAACATCGGTTAAGATATAATCAAATGGTCCCTCTAACGGAACAGAACCCGCAGTTAGATTAACATCTATTATCCCATTGTTATCACCACAAGTACCATCAGTGATAGTACTATTAACGTTAAATTTAACATTATTACTTATAGTTTTATCAGTACTATATGTACAGTTACCATTTTGAGATACAATTGTCACCGTATATGTACCTGAAGGTAAGTTATTAAAAGTATGGCTTTGTGAACTAGTAGTTATACTATCAGAAATTAAACCATTAGTAACCTCATAAGTAAAAATTCCCGCAGGTGCTGATATACTTATCGATATTGAACCATCATCGTTACAATCAGAATTAGTAACCCCTATATTAACAATTGTAAACCCTGCAGTTGAAGGTATCGGTTCAAATGCCGTGACCGTACACCTACCAGCATCTGTAATAATAGTACTATTAAAACCTCCACATAATCCTGTAAATGATTCTGATAAATTATTAGAAGTTATTACTTCACCTGCACTATTTTGATATGTATATGGTGAAGTACCTCCCGATATTGTCACCACAACTTGGCCATCACAATCAAAACAACCCGCCTGTGTTGGTACGGTTGAGACTATACCTAATGGGTCAGCTAACCCTACGTTAATACTTTGACTTAATCTACACCCTTCAGAATCTGTAACTTCAACACCCCACGAACCAACAGATAAACCAGTCGCAGTTTGTGTTGTTTGTCCGTTACTCCACAAATAACTATATGGGGGAGTACCACCTAATAAGTTAGTTACAGTCGCAGTACCTACACCAGGACCACACGGAGAATCAGGAACAACTAAAATATTATAAGTAATTGGGACTGTACTAACAACTGTCGTATTTGTTGTTTGTGCGGTCGCACCTCCAAAATCTGTAACAATACAGTAGTAAGTTCCAGGACCAATATTTGTAAATGTCTGTGTATTTGTAAAACTGTTAAAAGATTGAAAAATATTACCTGAAACAAAATCGTATAAATCATATTGAAATGGGCTAGATAATGAATCGTTTGTAACTGTTACAACCCCGTTGATGTCACCACATGTCGTACCTGAAGAAGTTATAGTAACATTAAAACAACCTTCAACATTAACATTAATACTCACATCTTGATTAACTCCACCCGAACTATCTTGAAGTAAAAAGACATAACTACCTTCATCAACACCACCCCAACTAAATGGTCCGTTACCTGTTTGTTGAGGTAATAGTAATCCACCAGTCGCAGTAGTTGACGTATTTGTAATGGTATAAGGTTTTGTACCACCTGAAGGACTTATTAATATAATACCACCTTTAGGATTAATACAAGTACCTGTAACTTCAAAACTATAAGTTATCGGACCTTCATCACAACTAACAACACATGGGTCAGCACTAACTTGTACTCCTTGCATTGAAACACCAACATCAACACATACCTCTAACCCTACTGCACTACCTTGTTGTATTCTTCCACAACAATCCGTATACGTATAAAAACCATCTGTAATACCTGAAAAACAACCCGTTCCATTACTTGGTGTTGGAGTGGGGGTTGGAGTGGAGGTAGGCGTATAACTAGGAGGGACAAAGGGACTTGAAGTTGGTGTTACTGTTGGTGTTACTGTTGGTGTTACTGTTGGTGTTACTGTTGGAGTAGTAGTATTTGTGGGGGTAGGTGTAAGGGTAGTTTGTTGACATATAGCGTCAGTACACTTTACACCACCAACCGTCGCAATACTATTATCCCAATAAGTGATGGTTACAAATGGATTACCAAATGGGTCACTAATATGTGTAAAACATCCATTAACCCCTCCAACATTTTCAAATAAATATGAAAAGTTGATAGTTGGTGGGGAAAAATCGTTATTAAAGTCTATAACATTAAATCTAAATATTTTATTAGTAGAACATGCAGAAAAATAATAATATTCATCAATAGCATTAACATTATTTTCACAGTCAACACAACTATTAAATACGTCATCAATTGAGTCACCCAATAATGCGGCGGAAATCAATACTTGTTCAGCTGGGTCAGTCTCACCTCCAAAACATTCAGATTTTATTTGAACAAATTGTGGAGTTACGGACCCACCCCCAAGTGGTGAACCCCACGTTAAAGTTGACGCACTAAAGACCCTTATCCCTTGACTTACCCCTGAACAATTTTCATCAGCAGTAAATTTATATATATTATTAAACAGATTAGTTGTTTGACAATCAGAACAATCTGTGTACCATCCGAGTACTATATCATCAAATCCACTACTTGGTGTACCACTATACGGCGTTTGAACATTATTAACCCTTAAACAAGGTCCACCCCACTTAGACGCAAATGACTCTGACCTATCGTGTAAATCACCAACATATCGAATCCTACTAATTGAATCTGTAATAATATTACCAAAACAATCATCTACATCCGAAGTCCACCCATCATATAAACCATTAAAATAGTTTACCGCAGAAGTTGCGGTTTCAGGTATCAAACCATAATTACCCGTTCCAGGTGTTATATCATAAGTAATTATTGTTGACGAATTAAAATCATAGTTTAAAACCCCATTATTAGTAATGTGACTATAATCATTTACACTTGTTAGAAAAATAAAATCATACCTATTAGTATCCGTACCTATTACTTTTGATAAATCATTAAACGTATTGGCACTATAAAAATTAGTACTATATCTAGGAGATTTAAATGTACCACTTGAACCTATAACATCAATATAGTTTTGAGCGAAAAATGTTGTATTAATATTAAATGTTGAACCAATATAAACCGCAACTGAAGTATCTGATACCTTACTCCAATATTCACCTGTAACCATTTGAGTATCAAAAGGGATTGTTGTTGAACCTAAATTTGTAGCTTTCCAATATCTTGACCTAAATGACCAAGTTGTATCAGGGTTAGTAAGGAGATGGTTAATCGTAAAAGCCCTATTTAATCCTGTGGGTATTGCCGTATCGGGCCAAGCCATATATACGGTAGAACCTGTAGTTGGTGAACCTACAGTTGCAATTTGTTCTAATTTAAAATATGTAGTTGCCATTAGCTACAATTGATTTTTATATTTACACCAACGTTTACTGTTAGAGTTTTATCTGTGAATTCAGGGTCACATCCTGTATTACTTACTGTCAAAATATTATTACTGTCTATATTATAGTTTAAACCACTTTGATATAAATACTGTAACTTATTATTCAACGCATTAATCCAATCAGTAAATGTTGGGTAATCTTGAGCCCCATATCCGGTATAAAATATTTCTTGTACTAATATTGTAGAATCTAACCTTACATCAACATACCAATCACTAATTAAAGTGTTTTGTATACAATTATTAATAGTGTATCCTGATTTATTTATACAACTATTAATACTATTATTTAATATAGTGGGTATAGAACTTATATTAACATCACACGTTAGTGTTTCGTCAATACAATCATTATCAAATAGCTGACCGTAGTAAATACATGGTATACATTCAATAGGTATAATTTCACAACCTCTTTGTCTTCTCCAAACATGTTTTTGTCTTTGTAAAACATTGTTTACCATTTTCTGACCACCCATCCATATTGTGGAGGCGGGAATCATTTGTTCAACTAATTTTGTCCAATAATCACCTATACCTAAAGTGAAATCAATCATCTTTTGATAAGTGTATTGATTTGAAGGTATATTTACCGCCGATTCCGATTGTAAATATTTCCAATATATTGACTGTAATGTCGGATAACTGTTGGCTGCACCATCACTAATAGTCTGTCTGTTTCGTACATTTATTAATGTATTGTAAAACGTTTGAGCAAACTCGAAAAATGTTTTTTCCTGTGGTAGTGGATTAATAACTGTCCAATCTTTACCACCAGGGTATGGATAAGGAGATGTTAAACCTGACGATGGAAATGGATAGTCATAACGTCTAGACATTCTCCATATATCATAAGTTATACCTTGCGCCATGTTTAAATATAATTCAACATTCTTAGCATTAAGTACTAATTTTTCATCAAACACCTCATAATAAGCATTATACGCACCATCACGATTTCTCCTAATACCCGTTTCAGTATCATCCCATGATTTATTATTATCAATAGTTCTAGTTAACCCAAAACCAATATTCATATATGGGAACTTTCTAAATCTATCAAAATACTTTTGACCATACGTAAAAGTCTCTAAAGATGTTTGTATACTAGGGTTAGCACCTGTAAATGTAGAGTTAGTAATATCAAGTTTTTCAATCGCTCTATGGTCAGGTGTCTCAATATACCAACCAGCTCCTTTTTCAAAGAAATATTCATTATTTGTTACAGGTCTCTTTGGATAACCATACTCATTCATAGGGTAATCCCCTCTTGTGGCATCTGTTTGACTAACATATTTTGATGTAGTGAACCCCGTGTATGTTACACCTTGTATATTGTAAACTACATTCGGGTCTAAAGCGGGTACATCATCCACTTTTGTACCTCCTGACATTTTTAAGTATTCACCTTCGAACCTTTTCACATTTATCGGACCATCAGCGATATATACTATTTCATTGAACTCAATCAAATCTTTAGGTGCGCCTACCATCCTCATAATCGCCTCAATAGAATGTCTTGTTCCTTTTGATTTGAATAGGTAAGCGGAATTTAGTATTAAATTTCTATAAAATTGAAAATTTAACTGATTAGGTGTGGGGTCATTTTGAAAACCAGGATATATGGACTTATTTTTAGTTCCAAATATTGATGTTAAGAAATCTTCGTTAGTTATTGGTGAAATATTTGTATTCCATCCTAAAGTTTGTGCTAAATTTTGTAGTAATTCTGAAGGTATATCATTTTGAGGTGTATAATGCACTGAATTCATAAAAGATAACGCATCTATGAATTTTTTAGATTCATCAAAACTCCTACCGTATAATTGTAAAACTTTTTCAACTTTTTTATCACCCGTATCAAAGTCTTTAAAGGCACCTGTAGTTAAAAATCTAACTATTAAATCAGTTTTATACCTATCTATTACCTCACCAATTTCACTAACCTGTGTTAAGTAATTGTCAAATCTTACTGTCGATATATCTAAATTCCATACCCCTAATTTAGGCCATGTAACTCTTTTTTTACGTTTTACGAATTGTCCATCATCGGTCTCTTCAACCATATCAAATATAGCGGTATATGGTGGATTACTGAATCTATTTAATAAAAAGTCTTCAATCTCATCAAAATCTTCTTTAAATGTAAATTCAGTATTGAATGATGTAGGTCTTAATATTAAAGTATCTGTTGATGCGGTTAACCCACTAAATGGATTACCTTTTACACTTACAGTAACAGTACCCGCAGAAACGTTTTGAGACGCCATAAAATTAACAAACGGATATTCAGTTTCCATGTCATTAACATACAAAGCATATTTGTTATAATTGGTGGTCATATCCCTTAATGGACTAGTCGGATATGGTCTAACCGATACATTACGTGCAGCATTTACTGAATAATCAATATCAAACGGATTATCAAACCTTGTAACATCCATAGTGAACGTTGTAATTTGTTCAACACTATCAAATGTTATATTATTAGCAGTATTTGCACTAGAATAAGATGGTAACGAAACCCTATTTACTTGTATTGAAGCCGGAAAAAAATTAATTATTTTAGTTATAGATGTAGACAGTCTTTTCTGTAATGACCCGTAAAGGGCGTAATTAGTGACCTGACTTATATCATAGTTTGGATAAACTCTATAATTTTTTATTGCAATCGCCTTAGACTCTTCAATACTACCAACGTCAAGGTCGTTTAAAGATATGGGATTACTAAAAACACCCGTTTCAAATGTCCTATTAACTTTTTCAACAATATTTGTGGAAAATTCAAAATTACCCTGTGTTAATCCTCCACCGGCAACCACCTGTAACCCAACTAAATCAGGTGAAAATGATTGGTCAGCACTTGGAGGTGCTGGAGGATAAAAAAACTTTTTTTTATTGTTGTTTGTAGCCATTTTTAGTTGGTTATGTTATTGAAATTTTTACTGAAATCTATGTTATCGTCCCTATCTTGTCTAACCTCATATAATAAATCGTTAAATTCATCTCTAATCTCATATAAGTTATATTGTTTGTATATATTAAGATTACTATCATACATAGTATAAATTCCATCTTCCATACTTTTTGTTTGATTACCATAAAGTGCAATAGCTAACGTATCGATATCATGTTCAGCTAATTCAATATCCATACTAATTGGATTAAAGAATGTGTTAGTCATAACAATATTTTGATTAGGTTGACCAATAAATGGTGTTGCATTCGCCTTATTAGAAGGTGCACTTGAAGGTGATACCGTACAAAATATTAAATCACTTCCCCCGTCAACATATCTATATCTTATCGCTTTTTGAGAACTATTACTTAAATTAGTCACAACGGGTTCACAATAAAAAGCTGACGTAACAACCCTATAGAAATTAGGTATCTTAGTACCGTCACTATTTAAATATTCAATACGGTAACCAATTAGTCCTTGATTAATGAATCTATTTCGGTACTCTTGTGGTACCCCGTTTAAGTCAATGATTATACCCTTAACATTGGGTAATGATGACAATACACCACAATCTGTAATAGTGGTTCTTATTTCTACAGGTCTTATATATAATGTGTATATACCTATTTTATTAAATTCTTCAGCTGGAAGTTTTAAGTTATATAAACCACCTAATATTTCAACATCGGCATTACCTCCTGTCGTTGAACTGTGGAAATAAGGTGTTAAAACATCTTGGGCGTTCAGTTTTGTTAAAACAAAATTTGTCGTAACGTCTCTTGATGGAGTATAATTTAAAATTATCTCAACATCTTCTGGTGACATGTCAGCTGGTCTTACTGTTCCGTATGTTCCTAAAGCCATTTTTTTACTCGTTATTATTGTTTATTCTAAAGTAACCATACCCATAAGATATCATGTCACCTAAGTTATCCACCTCTCCAAGTCTTTGTAGTGATTCAAACCCTGAAAGCTTACCTCTTTCAATAAATATTTCAGATTGTATTTCTGGCGAGTCAACTACGTTAATTAATACTTCTTGTTTAGTAATTGCTGATGCAACTAACTCATTACTTGTTAAACCTGAAGATTCGGCGATATATAATGTAGTACCATCTAAGTAATCATAGTATTGAACATTATTAATTGTATAAGAGGTATAACCACTAGTTATTTGGTCCACCTTACCAAAAGGTTGACCTCCTTTAACCACTGTTGTAGTTACATCAAATTGAGTATTTCCGTATAATTTAAGTTCAGATAACCTTGAAGAACTAAACCCACTCAATATAAACGGTACCGTTGTAAAATTATTAGACGTTTGACTTTGTACCGTATTAGAACTATCCCCTGTAAAAATATAATCATAACTGATAGGTATTCCCGACCAACTACCTCCTTGGGGAGTAAATGTAACATTACCATAAGGATTAGTTATTGTTGCTCCTGTTGTTGGAATATAAACCGTTTTCTCAACTATGGTTTGTCCCCACGGATTATTTTGAGTCAATGTTATGACATAACTAGTGGTTATATTAGGGTAAGTATGTGATAAATACTGAGGAGCGTTTGACGTTAGTGACTCACTAAAACCATCCCCCCAATCGACAATATAGTCAGACAACTTTAAAAAACCTTTAAATTCATCAGACGTGTTAAATAACCTTATCGTATTTTGATTAGACGGGTCACCTGATGTTATAAAATTTGATACTACATCTTGTTGTAACGCGAACCCATCAAATGGAGTATAAAAACCGTAGTTTTCATACGTTTGTCTAAAAACTATTGGTACTGTTAATCCTGTTAATAAACTACTACCATCCGTACCCCCACTTAATATTTGAGTCATACCAGTATACACACCAAAAGTGTTTCCACTAAAGTATTCAGTAATAATATCACCTTTTATTGATTCGGGTGAAATCTTTATGTAGTATTTCTCTTCCATTATTGTGGATTAACATATTCATACCATTTTATACCGTTTGTAAGTTGTCCCACACGATTTCCTAAACCGTATCCTTGAAACACTTGATACTGATAATTATTCACATCTAAATCAACCTTATAATAAAAGTATTCAGTTTTATTAAATTTAAACGTTTCACTCATTTCAGATTGTGGTCGATTAATCATTCTAACAAATTGTCCTGTTTTGGCATTAAAAAATTTAGCTGACATATAAAATGTATTGACATCAATATATTCTCTACTTTTTAACCAATAAATAAAATACCCTTCTTTATCACCTATAAAATCTAAATTAAAAGTGGGGGTCCTTATTATAACAGGTTTTGGTACTGATGGTGTTCCAATGTCAACTTCTTGTTTTTCACCTTGCTGAGTAGGTATCACCAATGTGAAGTATAATCTTTGGTTTTCAGGTTGTGTAGAATCATAAAAGTCTAACTTAAAAAAACTCCTTTTAAATGAATTAGCGTAATAATACATTTCTTTATTAGTAAATGAAATTCCACTATATGTTTGGTAAACCGAGGGGTCCACGTAATTGTAACTTGAAACCCACATATTAGTATTTGCTGGTGTAGTATTATTAACGTCTATGTCCCTATTAAAAAAGAAAAACTCATAAGTCGTACTAGTTTTAGGTTCATTATTAACCGTTAACCACTGAGTATGTGAATATCTAGTAGTCTCAAAATCCTCCACAGGATTAATGACTTCCTCAAGCACATCATTTTCATACTGTTTAATTAAATCTTCCCTTCCGAAATTATCAAAGTCAATTTCCATAGGAAGATTAATATACGTATCTTCATTATTAACGGTAAATCTAAATTTATTCACAATTATCTATTATTGGTTGAAAGATTATGTTATTGAAAACGTTATTATTTTTCATTAGTGGCGTTTGTAAGAATAATACATCAGTAAATGGATAGTGCTCTCCATTTAAAAATGGATAATTGACACCGTTACCACTTGAATCAACAAAACCGTAAGAGTATATGTCTCTCCATCTCCATTGTTGTTCATAGTTTGAAAAGAATGAGTAGTCCGGCACACCACTTACATCATTTTTATCACCAACCTCAATATAGTCGGAATACACTCTTAATTTTACTGAATGGTGTGGATTATATGTATAACCATCAGGTAAATTATCAGTAGCGTTAGTAGTAAAGACGGCAGGATTAAATGAAAATTTATGTGATATCGGTGAAAGCACAGTTTCTTTTTGGTCAAACTCATTCCACTCACAGATATCCCCCTTTAATTCAGTACCGATAGGTAAATCTTTATTATAATAAAATCTAATATTTAATCCGTTATCACCTGGCTTATCATAAAAATCAACATCAATATTATCCTTATTATTACCATTTATTTTAGACCACCAATCATCCACACTGTTTTCTAAAAAATTAAAACTCCAACCAACCTCTAACCCTTTAGTTGGGTGAGTTGCAGGTGGTTTATTAAAGTAACCAATATAACCTTTATTAATAATCGTTATAAATAATTCAGTTACAGGTCGGTCTAAATTATCCATTAAAGAAATTATATCGATATCTTTATCAAAAGATACTCCGAATGTTCCCCTACCATCTTTAATAGATATTCTTGAAACCTCATTAGGAGTTAATGCCTCATATTCTAATTTTTTATTAACAGGGAAATTATTTTGTTCAAACCCCATTTTAGTTAAATCCACATTTGAAACATCCGTTAAAGTTTTATGTTTTCTAACATAATACTTAGACATTGTTTCTCCTGAGTTTTTAGGGTTTATAACACGCTTTAAATTTGACATATATCCGTCACTAATTGTTACTCCAGTAAAACCATAGTTATATACATTAAGAATTTTATCGTCATTTCCATATGCTTGGTCACCTAAACTATAAACCTCAAGAAGGTTACTACCATTTATTGGTGTATTTAAATAAATGTAATCCCCCTGTTTTATATTATGTTTGTAACCACAATAAAAGCTTAACATATTCTTACCGTTTACCACTCGGTTTTTAATCGTATAAGGTATACCTTCTGAAACTTGAAACGATATATCCGTACCACTTTCCTCATCAGTATATGTCATTATTTGATTATAATCGTTACTATGTGGATACGTTAGATAGGTGGACCAATTATAAGTTGATGCACTTTTACTTCTATATATAATATGTCCAGGAACCGCACTTACTCTAAAAAAATTAAATTCATCATATGGTGGGTAACCTGTCCAAACACAATTTGATAAGACCCCTAACGCATCTACGACAGTCTTAGTCGGGTCAATTAAATATAATTCATTCTCAAACGGTTGATAGTTATTTGTTTTACCTGAAACGATATTATCAAACAGATTAACTATTTTTCCAGCAATTCTAAACTTAGTCGATATTTGTCTTTCGTGGTCAAATCTTTCCTCTAAATTTAATAATACAGTTCTATCACCCTCAATAATACTTTTTTTGGTATTTTCTATGGGTACTTGGATAGATAAGTCCGTGTCGGGAGCACCTGCGTATCTATCAGAACCCCTAACAATCCTTATTGTTTGATTATTTTTTTGATTACCCATTTAAGTCAGCATTAAACATATATTTAGTTATGAATAAATTCATCGCACTTTTACCTTTTTTTAATCCAAAGTAATTTTGGAATGGTGAACCCACACGATACCCTTTATCTGCAGCGGTTACCGGTGAAGGAGGATTAACGCCTGAAAAAATACCTAATGGTCGATTAAATAAGAATCCTGTACCAAATCCATCAATGGGTTTTGGATAGTCATTAGCCCCATCGAATTCTTCATCTTGATATTTACCCGTTAGTGCCGGTGAATTATTGGTCTTCCACGTATTTAACTCAGTACCCCAAACACTACTACTATCCTTATATTTCCACCCATAATATGGTATAATTTGACTACCAGGATATTTAAAATCACTCGTTAAAAACGATAAATTTGATTCATTAAAAGTTAATTGTCCCGGACCTAATATCCTTCTATCTGCAACTGTAGTCCCAACAGTATTATACGGACTTATCGTACTACCTGTAAACCATATACCCATTAAACTTTCATTAACTGAAATACTATCGTTGTAGTTTCCCGATAAATAAGGTAGTACCCCAAACTCAGAATTGATAGAAATCATTTGTGCGTAATCCCCATCGATTCTAGAATCAGTAAACACATTAGCGATATTTGGGTCGTTTCTTGAAAATAATTTTTGTATTGATGCGTCTCCAGCACCTAATAAATTTTCTAAAAAGCTTGAGTCTATCAATCTTGATATTATAAATAAATTTAAAATACCTGACACATCTTTAAAAGATGTTGTTTCAATTTCATCAATAATATATCCTTGAAACTCAGGAGTTAATAAAATTTCCTTTAAGAAATCAGTTTTAGGTCCCAAATCCATTATAGTTGTTGGTTGGAAAATATTACCATCGTTAGCCCCTATCGTAGCTAATCCACCAAAAAACCCATAGTTACATTTTTTTGATGGTACAAAATTACCGTTATAGTAAGGTGCAGACCTATAAAAAAATGAATTAGTATCCGTATTAAAATAAAGTGGTCCGCAATTTTTCTTATTCGCCTCAAGTAAACCCCCTACACCACTTTGTGGGTCTCCACAGAACTTATAGCGTTTAACCTCATTATTAGTATCATAAAAAGTTCTTTTTTGAAATGACGGCATATATAACGTCCCATTAATCCAATTGTTTTGAAATGAATGTGCAATTACACCTCTACACGCGGCAAACATAAATTTAATTCTAGTTCTCCACTCAAAAAGATATGCGAAATCACCTTTAGACCCAAACAAACTAACAATAAGAGGATTATCTACAAAAACATAACAACCCCCTTGTGTTCTATCAAATTCACTACAATTTGCGTCCACACCGAAGTCATCACCTTCTCCTTCATAACATTTAAGAACAACCAACCCATCACACGTAAATGTATCTAACACGTCAGGAAGATAAGCGGTGTCTGGGTCAGACTCTAAATCACCTTGACCACCTGAACCATCGTTAGAAGTATTTCCATTGTCAGCACCTACTAACGTACTTTGTCCGTTATCACTAATATACCAATAAGCGAACGTTTCATTCAACATAAATGGAAAATCCTGATAAGTTCTTAAATCGGAGTCAAGGCCNGTATCTCTATATGATGAAGTAGGTAACCTATCAGACCTAAATATTAATTGTGAAGGGTCACTTATCTCAATGGTCGGAGTATTTACACCAGGATTTAATGGGTCTTCATTTAACCAATATGATGGTGCAATAGTAAAACCTTTTTGACTATTATTATTAGTATTTGTTGTATCATTTGGACTACGATTCGTCCATTGGTATGATGCGCCATCAATACGTCCCTGACCGTTATTCGTAAGATAAGTACTACTTATTGAAAAGACTTTATTCGGTTGTACACCTGAAATAAGTGCTGGAAGAGCTGACGGTGCCCAAGGACTACCAATGTCTGAATTAGTAGAATCAACTACTTTACCATCAGGACAACCCATACTTCCAATAGGTGCTGGTGAGGATAAATTATTACCCCATTGGGCACCTAATGATGAGTAATAAGCAAATGCCGTTGTCTCAAATGATGTAAATGAGTTTATTAATGTTATACACCAAGTACCAGGACCACCTGAGGTTCCAGGGATAAATGTTGAACTAACAATCTCAAATGAAATATCTCCGTTTGCTGGGTCATATGAAATAACAGTACCTATTATAAAATTTGAATCATCTAAAGAAAATTTTATAGTTTCTCCTGCAACATACGGTAGACCCGTACTTATTGTACAACCAGTAGTCGTATTTGGAGTTTGAGGTAATTTAAAATTTTGTGAAGTACAATCTTCATATGCCGTACCAATGTTAGGAGGAGTAAACAAAAAAGATTTATGAAATAATTTACTATTACTATTACCTATTCCACCATTATTAAATTGGAGTCCAGATAAATTTTCGTAGTGACTTTCAGGTGCGTAAACATCCGTAGAGTCACTCGGACCAATAGGTATATTTGGGAAGTAATCACCCTCAAAAACGGTTTGACTATACGTACTATTTTCAGAGTAAGACGTAGCACCAAACAACATAGATGTATTAAATTTCATCTTCTGTCTTGGAGCAAAGGGGTCAACACCCTTAGTTAGGAAATATATTTTTAAATTTTTATATTGTTCAAAATATTCTGTCCATGATAGTGATTGAATAACTTGTTTTGGAATACCCTGGAAGCCTTCACATGTTATTTGATTAACTTTACCTATCAAATAATTCCATAATATGGACCTAGTTTTGTAAATTTGGTTCATACTATTTCCCGTCATAATATCAATCGCCTCACCTATCGTAACGCCTCCGATGACTTGGTGATACTCAAGACCCATTTTAAAATTATAGGACAGACCAGAAACAGGTGAGTAGAAATCCATATCAATATCCTGAGTATTACCATCAGGTTTCATATATGTTATTGCATTTGGAACCATAACATAAGTAGAATCATTGTGGTTCATAGTACCCTCAATACTTTGGTACCCGTATTGGTTAATTGTTAAACCAGTATTATTAACGTTTTCATCAGGCACCAATTCAGGGTCTACAAAACTTAATAATTGTCCATTATCCATATTGACTTGACCATCAGTAACCATTATAAGAGGCATATCTTGATACTGATTTCTAAAAGAGTTTATTTGTGGGTTAGGAACACCATTAGACGCGAATTGGTCGTTTGTAAGCTCAACTTGCATACGATTTGGTAACGAATTAAAAACTGAATTACCATCACCATCATCCACANTGTTAAAATATCGNTCCCTTTGATTCATTAAATTTACCGCTTGAGGTACTGTTACGTGATAAGTAGTTCTTATTGCAGGGTTACCGGGGTTTGGGTCAGTCAAAGCAAAAGGACTTTTATACCACTTAGTAGAAGGTTGAGTTAAACTACTAGCACCATCACCCGTTATTTCAGCATCAGGGTCATATCCTGAAAATACAACTGTATTGTAGTTTACACCCGCAAGGGTGTCGGGGTATTGGTTACCTTGATAACAGAACTTACAAATCTCCCCACCAGTACCTACAGTTCCTGAACCATCTAGTTGGACACCATTTGGTAGCGTAGAATTATTACATTCAATTGGTGTTTCATATGCACCAATACTAACAAAATCCGCTAAATTACTTTCGTTGTTATTTGCCAATACCACATTCATATCATCAAGAGTCTCACTCTCAGCGGGAGGTAACGTAACTTCTTTACAGTTACAAGCCTCACAATCGGGATAAGTCATCATAGGTAGTGTTAACCTCTTGAATGGGTTATCTTTAGGTAATGGAGTAATTGTTTCTTTTTTACAATCACTCTTTTTTAATTTTCTACTTAGAAATGCAACAACCTTACAAATACCATAAACTAACTTGTTTATAATCCATAAAACAAAATTAATTATTACCCTAAAAATTGGATATAATAACGCTAAAACGTGCATTATAGGTAAAATAACTACAATAATCGGTGTAATTATAGATAATAGAAGATTAAATAAGAAGTACAGTAAATCAAAATTTCTCTGTCCGTCATTTGTTGGAAACCTATTATTCTCACTCGCACATGACTTATCTAAAATTTCTTTTATACCGTAATGTGATGCCCTATTAATACCGTATTTCCAACGGTCAATGTGTGCCGCTGTAGTATATACCTTATTATAACCAAACATATAAAATGTATCTTCACATTTTATTGCAGAATCTTTATCATAATAATCCGACCAATCTAATGAAAATGAGTATGATTTATTTCTATTTACGAATGTATTTCCATAGGAACTATTTGGACTAGTGCCGCCTGTCCAATGTTCTCTTATATTCGGAATTAAATAATTGGCTCTCATTATTTGAGTTTGTAATCCCGCCTCATTTTGCCATTTAACTTTAAACCTATACTTAGATTTAGTTGGTACACCAACTGTTGGGTCAGCTGAAATAACTCGTTCCCCGAACTCATTAGTTGTCACATAATCCAAGTTCATGGGTAGGTCAATTAACCAAGCCCCATTATCGTCTATAACATTACCTCCATCTTCTAATTGGTATTGTTCAAGTACAGGGTCACCATTCTCATCCTCCTGTATTGTTTGCCTTATAGCGAGAATCTCTCCAGGGCCAGCAACCATATCACATAGGTTACCCGTATCTTTTTTAGGTCTACAATTGGCTTTGATATATTCATCATCATTTGATGACGTAATTGAACCCATGAAAGTTGAATGAGGTAAGATTTCAATACCTTGGTCAGATAAATCAAAATCGACCCTAGTTATTCCAACGTCACACATCTCATCTTGTCCCCAAAATGAACTAACGTCAATATCTTTTATTTCGTGAGCTATCTGTGGTAGTGAGTCAATATTTTCAGAATCTTTAAATAGTTGACCATTAAATTGAGATTTAACCCCTCTACCCATTCTAATTAAATCGGAAGGCCTTAATGAAAACTCACCCATATTAGACAGGTCTAAATCCATAACAATTTTTTGACTACCTAACGGTACCCCCACAATCATAAAATCACCTGACTCATTGGTTCTTACAGAATACTTATAATACTTTTCATAAACCTGTAAAACTTCTTTTCGTGTTAACACATCATCAACCGAAGGGAACGTCCCCGTAGCATTGTGCCCATAGTACTCATCTTCATAAGGTAAAAGATTATAACGATATCCATCCTCATTTTTAGTGGTTGGTGTTTTGTATGGATAAAGTGTAGATATTATCGGGTCTTCCTCATCCACACTATCTAAAGGTATAAAAATAGAAATATGAGCGTTAGGTATACCTAACCCTCCATTGGCGACAACACGACCGACAACGACCCCATAGTCGGCACAAAACTGTGTGTATAAATCTTCTTGTCTTAATTTTAAAGACAGAATTTCTAACGAATCAAAATCTTGGTCAATTTTAACATTAATATTTCTATCAACACCAGGTTCTGTTCTTATTCTAATTGATTTCGGCATAATTAGTTTTTAAGATAAATAGTTATTCATCCTAATTTTAATTTGATTTTGTCAAAAGTATATGGATAGATTTAAGAGAAGTCGACATTTTTAAGTGACTTAGCTCTTACTTTGATATCGTTATCGGGAAAACGAATTTGATACACCTGATTTGGTTGAGCAAAAATTGTATCATCAATTAACTTTATTTCTTTTGTTTGACTATCACTATATCTTTGTGATGTCTGTGAATTAGAGTATCTACCTCCAACTTTTCCGAAAACTTTTAGGTCAGATAATGAAATAACACCAGGGATGTCCTGAACGATTCTTCTAACATCTGAAACATTAACATTACTACCTAATTGTTGTCTTTGAGGTGAAAAATAACTATCCACAGAATTAATAATATTTGTGATGATTTGTCCTTGATTTTGAGTCGAATCCATAACAACTGATAAGTCAAATTCCAAATCTACTACGTTCGCACTTGATATGGAGATATAATCATTTATCATTCGATAATGTGATAAATAATTGGCGATATTCTGTTTTAATGTATTAGACACTGATTCTGTTAACTTACCTTGAGTATCGTATGAAAGAATTTCAATTTTTATTTTATTATCTTCTTCAGTAATTGCCGCCTTAGCTGGTGCACCATATCTACTCGGCATAGTCCTAACTAACGAATTATAATCATTAACTGTGACCGCTCTTTTTTGTGCCGCAAAATTAAATGATACCATATTTCTAACTTCTTCAGTGGTCGGTAAATCACCACCACCAATTGCTGCTGTAACATTATTAACTCTTAAACTTTCAATTACATTTTGACTAATTGTACTTGATGGTCCGTTCACATCAAAAAATGTTGTACCAAATTGAGTTAACACATCAACACCAATATTAGACGCTTTACCACCACCAACTCTATATTGTACAAATAATGTCGTGTTTGCCTTAACAGTGACACCTAAACCAATATTATTTTGATAATCTTGTATTCTTAATGGAACACCTGTTCTTGTAAATTCTTGTAATTGTTCTTCAGGTGTTGTAGTACCACCACCAAAATTTATCTTACAATACCCTTCAGGTGTATACTCAGAAACAAATCGAGTTTCAGTCTCAATATACTTCCCAACTTTAATACCTGGTTGGTCAGCAGGTTTAGTTGGGTCTTCAACAAATATTTTAGACTCAGCTAAAGCATCGACTTCATACCATTTATTAGTCGAACTTATAAATTCATCATATGTAGGTGGAGACTGATAGTTAACACCATCTTTTTGTATTAAAGAAGTTATACTAATAACATTCTTTTCAGGTAAAAAGAATTCGAAAAATGGTCTAACATCGTTATTATTGATAACCTTTTTAAAAGTTTTAGTTAAACCATTAACTACAACCTCTCTTTTAGTCATAGTATAATTTATTAAACGATTATTTGCATCAAAATTTGGCGTCTTAGTACGATTCGGGTAACCTTCACTATTATATTGTGAACTAAACTCAATATCATTAGGATTTTCAAATACTTGACCCCCACCAATAAACTGAGAGCCCGCTCTCATAGTACCCAAATATCTCTCGTCTTCTTGGTCACCTAAAGCTGGTACTGTAATAGATACATCAACTAAAGCTATAGAAGGTCTATTACCGGGTATTTTTAAACCATACGTTCTTGCAATATTATATATTGATGACTTCTGTTGAGCATATTGAAGTACCGTCTCTTGTATACTACGGTCCATATGGTAATGTAAGTTATCACCAATCGCAGCATTTAAATCCATAAACACTGAATAAATGGATGCGTCATTAAAATTACCTATTAAATCAGGGTAATATTGTTGAGTATAATTTATCAATTCCTGTCTTAAGGATTGAAAGTCTCTATCTGTGTATGAAATTTTACGGTTAGCCATATACTATTAAATATTTATAATCACGAAATCTTTTGATGAAAATGTACCACTAACAATTGTATAGTCAATTCTTAACTTTGCGGTGTACTCAACCGCACTATCACTAGCCACTCTAAAAATTTGACCACCTAACTCATCATAGTTTATTTCACCAGGTAAAGGTTCCGCCTCTACATAAGGTTGTATTGTAATATCATTTATTTGTAAATTAGGTATATACTTATCTACGGCTTGTCGGACATCGGCTTTTATCGCATCAAATGTTGGTCCATCCATTGGTTCAAAAATAAACTCATAAATACGAGTACCAAAATCAGGTAAATAATACCTACTTCCTTTTCTAGTTAATATTAAATGTAGTAAATCTGCCCTAATCTCCTCATCAGTTGATTGAGTCAATCTAAGGTAGTCCCCTTGTAAACTATCCCTGAATGGAAAGAATACTCCGTATGTTTTACCGTTCGCCATATTCCATAAATATAAACACAGATTATTTTATCTAAATATAAAAGAAAAAAGGTTAGACGAATCCAACCTTTTCACATAAAATACTATTATTTTATTCCTTAACCTTCACATGCAACACATTGTAAATCATTTAGATTTAACTTTTTCCTTGCAAATGCCTGTGCCGAATTCATAGAATGTTGGTAATATAAAGTTTTAACCCCCAACTTCCATGAGTCAATAAGTAATTTATTAACATCTTTAGTCGGCATCTCAGGTGATACCATTAAGTTTAAAGACTGTGATTGGTCAATAAAATCTTGTCTAATTGCCGCCTGATTAATAATCGATGATTGGTTAATCTCAGCAAAAGTTCTAAAGACATCTTTTTGTTCGTCACTTAGAAAGTCTAAGTGTTGTACTGACCCATCACCTTTTTTTATACTATCCCAAGTCTCTTTATTATCTCGACCCATAGAGTCTAATAATTCTTTTAACACTGGATTTTTTATAGTCACCTTCATCTTAGCGACATCCTTAACATAACAGTTAGACCAAATAGGTTCAATAGATTGTGATACCTGACCAAGAATAAATGCTGATGAAGTAGTCGGAGCGACCGCATTAAGTGTTACGTTTCGTCTACCATAACCTTTTAGATATTCGGGTTCCCCAAATATTTCAGCTAACTCCTCTGATGCTTTATATGATTTATCTTTAATAGTTTTAAACACCTCAACGTTAAGTTTAGCGGTTTCTCTCGTATCAAAAGCTAACCCTTTTGATTGTAATAGTGAGTGCCAACCTAAAACACCTAAACCAAGCGCTCTTTGTCTCTTAGCGAAGTTATAAGCCTTTTCCATATAAAGAAACGCCATTTTACCTTCTCTAGTACCATTGTCTCTTAATTCCTCTAATTTATTACAATATTCAGTAACTACTGCGTCTAAGAAATAAACCATAGTTTCAACAGCATCGGTATCTTTCCACTCATCGTAGTGTAACACATTCATTGAAGATAATACACAAACGAATGATTCATCTTCCGAGTTATGTAGAGCTATCTCAGAACAAAGATTAGAGTTATAAATTTTAGCCCCCTTATCTTGGTAAACTTTAGGTGCATTATTATTCATCGTGTCATGAAACATAATATATGGGTAACCAATTTCACCTCTTCTTTGGATTACTTTTGCCCATATTTTTCTTTTCTCATCGTCACCCGCAATCATTTCTTCCATAAATTTATCAGTCACTGTAACTGCGTGTGTTAAATCTTGAATTGAAGCCCCTTCTGTACCAATCTCTAAGAACTCCATAATATCTGGATGTTCAACGGGTAAGTAAGGTGAGAAACGACCTCTTCTTGTCGCCCCTTGTGAAATATTATCAACAACACTCTGAAATAAATTCATGAAGTGAACCGCACCAGGAGCATGTCCATTGTCAGTTATCTTAGCTCCACGACCTCTAATGTTACCGAAATACCCTGAGGTACCACCACCCATTTTACTCATTTCTCCAACTTCAGCTTGAGTAAATAATATTGATTCTATGTTGTCACTAACATTAGAACCAAAACAACTTACTGGTAAACCTCTAACTTTACCAAAATTTGCCCATACAGGTGATGATAACGAATACCATCCTTTACTCATATAGTCGTAAAATTTTTCAGCAAACCCTTCTTTACCTAAAAGTTTTTCTGCGTGTTGTGCAATTGTTTTTATTCTATCTAAAGGTTCTTCACCTTCACTTAAATAACCTCTACGAAGAAACGTTATTGATTCTTCATTAATCCAATTAAAAGGTTTTCTATTTTTCATATTATTGTTTTATTATTGTTTTGTTTCTTTTTAAAATAAGTCGTTTGACGTTATTGATTTTTGTTTCTTACTATAGTTAATACTTCTTTTATTGAAAAAATCAGTATGTTTGGTCGTTAAAATCTCATCATCAAACCACTCCGTAGTCTCTAATAACGCGTCATTAGTTTCGAATATACTGTCAACACCTATAGAATTCAAAGATACATTAAATCTATATTTAATGAACTCCATTGTTTGTTTTTTAGTTAAGAAATCTAAATCACCTTTTTCAAAAATCCAATTAACTACTTCAGTCTCAGCCTCGTAAGCCTCTTTAGTCGCAATAATTAAATCTTCAACTAACTGAGGTGTCCACCATTCAGGATTTTCTTTTTTAATTAAATTAACTAACTCGAACCCGAATTCAGCATGAATATTTTCTTCTTTAGATGTCGCTTCAACCGCATTACTAATACCCTTTAATTTGTTTTTATGTTTATTAAATGACATAATAACTAAAAATTGTGAGAATAACGAAACGTTTTCAACAAACATCGAAAATAGAACTATAGACTCAAAATACTCTTTATCATCAACTGACTTTGAATTTGAAATTGCCTTCTCTAAATATTTAATTCTTCTTCTCACTTGTGGTACTTCTAATAAATTTTCAAATTCATTATTAAGACCTAATAGTTGTATTAAGTGTGAGTAAGCATCTGCGTGTCTTACTTCTGATTCTGCAAATGTCGCGCCAACATTACCAATTTCGGGTTTTGGCATCCTCTTATAGATGTCACCCCAAAATGATTTAACCGCTACTTCAATTTGTGAAATCGCTAACATTGCTCTTTCAACTGCTGATTTTTCTTTATCGTTTAAATGTACTTTGTAATCTTGGATATCTGACGTATAATTAAATTCAGTGTGTACCCAGTATGAATGTCTAATTGCGTCAACATACTCATTTAAATTAGGGTATTCGTAAGGTTTAAGATTAATTCTTTTGGAAAAAATGTTAGGTTGGTTCTTAGAACGATAAATAATGTATTCTTTGGCAACATCATTTAAACCGTTATCCATTAACTTATTTTCAACCATATCATGAATTTCATCCACATTAGGAACTCTTTCTTTATTACCTCTGAAAAGTCCTTTTGTTGTGAGTCTAGCAATTTTTTCAGCTATACCTTCATCAACTTTATCAATACTTTTCATGGCATTTAAAATAGCCATTTCAATCTTTTCAGATTTAAAAACTACTTTATCTCCACTTCTCTTTATTACGTAACGAATGTCTTTTGAGACACTATCTATTAGATTGTCCATTTACTATTGTTTTTAAAAAAATTTATAATTTATTTTCCCTTTGTTTTCTTTTTTGTAGAAGTTCTTGAATACGTACTTTGTTCTTTTCTTCTTTTTGTTCTTCCATCCCTAAGAATGTTACACTACTATCCGTATCAATTTCTATCATTTCGTTATCGAATTTACAATTTTCAAATACAATTCCATCTTTACCAATTCTTGATTTAGTAATAGCAATTGTCGCTAAATTCATTTCTTTCTGTTGTAGGGATTTAGCAACAGAAATAATAACGTGACCTACTTGGGCTTTCTTAATTGAACCACCCATTTGGTCCGTAGTAACTACTTCAGAAGATATTGAAGAACGGTTACCTTGAGTGGCTGTCCATCCTGCTATATCTAATTCATGACACATAGATTCAAACCCTCTCATAACCGAACCTTCACTTTTCCATTCATCCCCTAAATTTTTATCAGGAACAATACAATCAATATAATCAACTACAACTAAATCTATTTTAGTACCTTCAGCTATCATTTTACGTATCTGGTTTTTTATCTGATTCATCGTTAATGTATCAGATGGTAACTTCTTTAGAATTAATCGATTAGATGCATTTTCTTTAATTTGTCTAACTTTTTCTAAAACTTCTTCTCTTTGTAATGACAAATTATCGGGTGCAATTTTTGTCCACATAGTGAAATGTTTTCTTTGTATAATCTTAGGATTATCTTCGAAAAATATCTGTAAAACATTATAACCTAAGTTAAATGCGTTATTAGCAATTTTACTAAGTACTGTGGTTTTACCCACACCTGTCGGAGCTAAAATGACTCCAATTTCACCTTTTGCTAAACCACCTTTTAGTAGATTATCTATACCTGTTATACCTATCGGAATTGGATGTCTAAAATCATCATCCAAAACCTCATCTAAATTAAAAAAAACATCCGCAGTTCCCGTATCAACTTCACCAACTTGTAAAGCTTCTCTTACCATTTCTTCTAAATGGTCATAAGATTCAAAATCACCTTTATCGATAATTTTTTGAGCTTTAGTCATTACCTTCTGTAATTCTTGTTGTTTACAGAACTTTAACGCCTTTTCTTGAACGTATTGGTATCCATCATCAGGTGCGTCTATTACTTGAGTAATCATATCTAAGACCATTTTTTGGGCCATAGGTGACGTAACTTCTGATTTTGTAATTTGTTCAAGTGTTGAGAACGAAGGAGCGTGTTCGTAATTGTGATAATACTCCTTGGTCATCTGCATGATTAACTTAAAATATTGATTGTCAAAGTACTTAGGTTCCAACACATCTACAATAGAACTTGCAAAATCCTTATGAAGGATAATATTGTTAAGTATTTGTAGTTGAAATGTATTACCGAGGTAACCAAAATTCTTTTCTTTTGACATATTTTTTTGAGTTTTAATCTGTGTTTGTAAATTATAAATATGGGTGAATTAGTGAATGCTCCATGTACTTGTAAGTTAAATTTTCACTTGAGAAAGTGTCAGTTAACTCGCGAAGTAACTTTTTTAGGTGTGGGCGTACATCCACAGTGTATCTAGTCTTAGGTGGGTATAATTTAGCGTCCCAAATTCTATGACAAATTGTCTCATCTCCTATCTTAAGATAGATGTTAAAATACTCATCACCTTCAGTATTTGATGTTTCTAAAATTTCAGGATTAACCATAATTTGACCCATATTTTCTGAAAGGTAGTTAGATGATTTGATTTTCAAATCTTCTTGGATTACTTCAGCGGCATTTCTAATTACCTCATAAAGTTCAACACTCCCTCTCGCCTTAGGATTATACCCACGAACATTAAAGTACCTCTGTACAACAAAGTTGTTGTTTAGAGTCATTAAGAACTCTAATTTGGTTGTTTCTGTTTTTTCTTTCATATTAAACGTTTTTTAGTTTTAAATCTTCTTTTTTCTTTTCTTGTTAATTTCATAAAAGGGGTTAAAAATTCAACCCACGCGTTGTCATGTTTTGGTAGATACTTAAAAATCCCATCTTTCATCATCATTCTCATTAAGTTTTTATAACCTCTACCATCAGGGTCTAAATTTTCCGTATGGTATTGTTTAATTATTTCTTTTGAGTCTTCAGTTAATAATGGTTGAGACAAATCTACGAGTTTTTTATTTATTATAAAAAATTCTTCACCATAAATTCCTCTTTTAGTTTTACCTGAGAGTAAATTTTGTAATGCTCGATTGTCTTTATCATTTTTATGTAGTTCCTCTGCACGTTTTAAAATATCATCAATAGTTACAACACTATCAACTATTTCGGGAAATAACTTAACAAATGTTTTTTCTCCCATATAACGGATACCGTCAATATTATCGGATTTATCTCCTGATATAATCTTAAATGTTGATATGTTTTGGTGAGGGATAGATATGTCCTTTAAAGGTACTAAATCTCCATTTTTAAGGGTTATTCTCTTCATTGGTTGGTACACCTCCACTTTGTCTGATATAAGTTGTGTAAGGTCTTTATCTGAAGAATATATAGTCTTATACTCGTTTTCAGATATTTGACAGTAATACGCAATTAAATCATCACTTTCAGTATTTTTAACAGAAACTTGTCTGATAAACATTTCTTCAAGATAAGCTTTAACTTGTTGTACTTGCCACTCAAACGATTCTTTTTTAGCTTCATTTAAAGTTTGCTTGCGATTACCCTTATAGTCTGGTGAAATAAGTTTTCTTTGGGAGGAGTTATTCTCCCCATCCCAAAACACAATTACCTTATCGTGATTGTGTTCATTAAGAAACTTTTTGATTGTATTGACAAAATGATAGATACCTCCAATATGTTTACCCTCATGATAGAAATCTCTAACTCCATGAAAACCTATTTTAAATAAATTATTTCCGTCAATTAATAATGTTTTAACCACTTTTTATGCGTTAAATTGTTACACTTCCTGTTTTTCTTCTTCTAACTTAAAGTCACCTTCCACTCCAATGACTTCTTTCCAATACTCAGATTGTTCACCTTTGTATTTTTCAATTGATTTTTTTTCTTCACTACTTTCCTTACCCGCTAAGAAACCGTGTGGGGTTACAATTATTTTCCCATCAGCATATCCCAATCCATTAATGTGATTTTTCATTACTGATATTTTTGTTCTTGAAGCGAACTTTACTTTTCTTTTGTTCTTAACCGCAGATATAGTTGTTGTACCCGCGTTTTTTTGATTACCAAATAAAAACACTAATGATGAGTTTAACCATATTGATTCCCCACCTTTAGCCTTAATTTTGGGTTGACCAAATGGTGAGTCAGGTAAAGCCACCCATGGTTGATTAACTATTAATAAAGTATTTTCATACTTAGAATCCGCTTTACGTGAACCCGATATCCTTTGGTTGATACCCATACCTATTTTATCCGCTAATGTGGATGCATTATGTTGTTTACCTCCTTTACCATCAAAAGTCATCTTACATGGTACCGAACCTACTGAATCCCATAAGAAAAGTAAATCATACTCTAATTCACCCTTACTTTGAGCATCCAATAATTCATTGATGTAGTCGGTTATTTGTTCGATATAATTAAAATTATTATTAAAAATAAAGAACCCGTCCCAATCTAATTCACCGGTTTCTTCATCCACAACTTCTTCACATTCAAACCCCATTAACTTAGCGTGTTCAAATGACCATTTTTGTTCGGTGATAATAAACACTGGTAAAATACCTTTTTTCTGTGCGTCAACCGCAGCCTTTACTAAAGCTGTTGTTTTACCTGTATCTGAATGACCTAAAAACATATTTAAATGACCAATTGCCGGTCCAGGTAATCCAACCGCGTCTAAGAAATCCTCACCCAAATCAAAAAACCTTTGCGGTTTATATTTTGCGGATGTAGAAAACTTCTTCTTTATACTACTAAAATCTTTTTTCTTTATTGCCATATTTTTTAATTTGATAAAGGTGGTAACGACATCACTGTCGTCACCACCATCATGTTAGTTGTTATTAAAATGGTAAGTCTGTATCTACACCCATTTTTGATTGTGGGTCAGTAGTCTCTTCGGTTTTAGTCGATTCGTTTGAACCACCTAATACCACTTCAGAAGAATCGTCACCATAAACATATTTCTTTAAGTCAGAACTCCAAACAGGTGTCTCACCTCTTGCAATTGCTTCTAAGTATTCCACAGGTTTCTGTGCGTAAACATCTTGCCATGTTAACTCATTATTCATCCACTCATCCATTTGAGTCTTATCTGAGTGTATTGGACATGGGTCGTCATACATAACTGTCTGTACAACCGTATATTCAATACCTTTAGGTGTTTTAGCCTTTGATAACTCGACCATTAAATCACGTCCTTCATTAGCATCGGTAACATCTCCCTTAGCTTTCCATATTGGAATGATTTTATCTAAGATACCTTCTTGTTTGTAGTTATCTTTAAACCTCCAAAATTTAGGTCCGTGGTCTTCATTATCTCTATCGATAAGTTTTACGATATAGAATTTACGTGGACGATATTGTCTCGCTAAATCCTTGTCAGATTCCTTACCTGTTGAGATTAGTTCTTCGTAGACCTCTGTAAGAGGTGAACGTTCTCCGTCATTCTTTCCTGGGTCATATAGTTTTGTCCATTTACCATCAATCTGTACTTCATGATACCACACTTCTTTAAAAGGTGATGACCCGTCAGGTGTTGGTAGGATACGTACTCTTTTTTGTCCCGAACTTGTACCTTTTGGTAAATAAGTCGTGAAATAACGTTTTAGTCTATCTTCTTGAGAGATAGATTGTTTTCCATTGTTTGATTTTGAAGTATTCTTCTCGTACTGAGCTAATACTGCGTCTAATGCATTTGCCATAATTTTTCTTTTTTCTCTGTTATTAATTATTTATCGTTTACTCAATTATAATATAACAAAGAAAGTCATTAAGTCAAATAAAAAAAGACCATCGAAATGGTCTTTTAGTGTTTTTATAAAAATTATATAAGGGGTGTTAATATTCGTTTTCTAATGGTGCATCAAATGAGTCTTTAATATCTCTATCAGTATAATTTTCAACCTCATCAGATGTTAAAACATACTCATTTTTACCCGTTTTTTCCATATCAGGACCTTTGTCCATAAAGAAATCAGTTAACTTTTGATTATATGGATAACTGTCTAAACTTCTTAATTGTAATTTTTCTTCAGGAGATTTTTGACGATACTTATCCACTTTATCTTCTAAACTATTAATTTTAACTAATATTTTATCCATATCAGATAATTTAGAAGTTAGGTCATTTAACCTATCCATCATACTATCCATATATTCTTCTTGTTTGGTAGACATATCTTTTTGAGTTGTTACTAAATCAGTAATGTCTAATTCTTCAGTACCGCTTTCTTCACCACTTAATTCAGATGTAGGTTCACCCACAACTTCTACTTCAGGGTCAGACTCAACATCGACAGGTTGTACATCGTCAATATCAAGTTCGGAACCTTCTAAGTCAACATCTCCACCTTCAATTGGTTCAGGTAAATCAGTTTCTTGCTCTCTAATATATTTGTTAATATTATTATATTTACTTATCTCTTCTAATATTTTCTTATCTACAGACATTTTGTATTTTTTTTTAACCGTTCAAAAGTGTTTTTACCCCGTGAGGTGTTTCAACTCTTAAAGTCCTATTTAGTTTCATAGAATTATCAACTCTTTCTATAAGGCCATCTCTCATTCTTACGGTATAACAATCTCCAGTATCTAAATCACAAACTTCTTTGTAACCATTACCCGTATTTTTTTCAGTTATTCTAGTGTCTTTTGACAAAAACTGGTCTAATAATGCTTTAGTATCCATAATCTTTTATTTATAAATATACGATAAATGCTCTTTTTCTTAAATTAGTTTCTATTCCAAACATTTATTTTAGTTTTAAAAACCGACTCAGCGGTATCAAAAAGTTGTTTTGATTCAGTATTTGTGTTTAAATCATGATTAACTGACGCAATAATTGAATCGTCAATATTACTACCAGCAGTTAATTCTTTATCCATAGTAGTAAATCTAAAGGTATAATACCATAAGTATGCAAATGTTTTAGATAAATTACCATTTATTGTTGTATTAACTAAAAACGCCTCAATTATTTGTTCATACTGTGAACACACCTGATTCATAAACATGATTGAGTCTCCTGGCGATTTAAATGAAAGATATGGTACGGCATAGTCACTATCATTAACACAAACCTGTTCTTCAAAATTAATTGTCCATCTAGCGTTTTCTTCAAGGTTTTTCAAGTTGAAGTGGTTATTATTTATACTCTCAACATTAGTCCCTTTACCATTTTCAACATAACCAACTCCAAAAATAAATTGTTTTACCTTTTTATTAAGATTACTACTCCCATCAATTAAAGTTTTAAATTTAGTCTGAGTAATACTTTTTCGTGTTATATCAACATAAGGTTTGTTAATTTTTGCCACTGCAACACATTTTAGATTATTTGCTATTTGAGTTTTTGCACTACTCTTAGTCGAACTATTTTTTATGTTTGTCGACCTATTAATTGTATCCGCGGTGGAACCCGCAAGTGTAGGTATTCTCCTAACTTCCGATAAATAATTTTGTACAATTTCTCGATTAACACTAGAGATTAATCCATTAGGCATTTTTAGTGAGTATTTTGACATACGTACACCCTCAAAACTCGTTTGGAAATCTCTAGTAGTAATATCATGAGTGACACTTGTTATTAAATAAGGACCATAAAACATCGGAACATACCTTAAATTAAAATACATTGTAGGTTGAATCATAACATTACCCATAGAAGTAACACTACAATTATAACTAGACGCCTTATAAAAATTATATAAACTTACCGACTGTTGAGCAACTTTTTGTCCGTCAGCCTGAGCACCCATATCTGCAAGTACTTGAAACGTTGGTGCAATATTTTTTCTTTGCGACATATCAATATTAATTGATTTAAATATACTTTGATTTTGTATTCCAAAGTCCACATTAAACGCAACAACTTTATTTCTATCTGAGAAATTAGTGATACCATCCTCTGACGCTCTAACTCCACTTTGTGACGGTATTGATAAATCGAAAGAATCGTCTCCGTATAAGTAATTGTCATTTTCAGCTGACGTATTTAATTTTTCGGCTGGTTTACCAACATATATCGCCAATAATTTAGGTTCAGACGTATGTGTGTCCACTTCTAAAAATGTTCCAAAAGTATTATTGGCCACATCACTAAATGCGGGATTAGGCATACCTTCTTTTACCCTTTCATTTCTACCATAAAAATTAGCGTAAGACGGTGTAGGCATAAATATAAAATTATTTTTTTCTAAAATACTCCCTATTAAGTCCAATACGCTTGTTTGAGCTAAATTACTTTTTAAAAACCCCCTTAATTGATTAATGTCAATAATAACCTTATTACCAATAGGTCTATTTGCCTTATCCAAAAATAAGAATTGTTCAAACAACGTTTTGTTTTTAACATCTTGTCCCGATATCCATCTATCATTAAAATTTTTAAATGTTTCCCATAGTTCAGTTTTTAATGCTCCTCCCTTATCATCTAATTTGGAAATTCTTGATTGAGTATTATTTACCTTAACTGACGGTAACGTTTTATTTAAATTAGTAAAAATTTGGTTTAACATATCATTTTGAAATGTTACCTGACCAGACATAAAGTCATCAAATGTTTGTTGAAAATCACTTTTATTTAAATTATTGTCATTCATTTTTTGTGTCGCAAAAACTTTAATAATTTGTGACAAATCTCTAACATTTTCTTTAGTAAACTCAATATCCATAATAGGGAAAAAGTCAGTAATAAATGAACCATTATCACTATACATTAAGTCAAAGTCTTCATACATACCAACACGTAAATATAATTCATCCCATACTTCAGGGAATGTTCCTTGGCTCGCAACCAATGTAGTTGAGTTTGTTGCAGTTGGAACAGTATTCTCTCTATAATAACTAAAATCAATCGGGTCTATGGGAACAATATTCTCAATAGATGAAAATGAATCAAACACTCTTCTATTAAACCTCCCTGGATTACCTATTTTTAATATAATATCCCTTTCCTGTATTTGAGTTTTATTTAAATTAACAAATTGTTCCATTTGATTATCTGAAATACTCTTAACATCATTTATTGAATTATCCGTTAATTCAGGTTTATCAATAATGAGTAAACTTTTCATTACTTTTTCAATATTATAATTGTACTCAATATTAAAATCTCCTAAGTACTCATCATCGTTAGGTGTAGATGGGTTAAACACTATGTCTTCATAGTCCTTATCTTTTTTACAAAAGTTTAAAAAGTGTTTTTCAAATTCATCTAACATCTCTTTAGAGAAAATTGCAAAAATTTCCTCAATAGATTTATATGGGTCATCATTATCTTTATTAATAATATTAAACGCATTTTGCTGAGTATCCCCCGTATCAATAACTTTAATATATTGATTTGTCTTGGGCTTTCTTATCCATTCATTATTATAATACCCGTAATTAGATGAGGCCCACAATGACCTAACATTACCATTTTGAATCGATTTATTATTAATATCAATATTTTGAGTTAAGTGACCTTGCGAGTTTAGACATTCTCTTTGGGCTTGTGTAAATTTTAAATAACCTGAAGATGGTATTATTAACATCTTTGGTGAAGTAGTATTTTCACCTGAGACCGTAAAATTAAAATCAAAACTAACGTTACCTTCAATATCAAAGTATTGGTAGTAACTATCATAACTTAAAGTATTAAGTACATTATCTTGGTCATATCCCGCAGGTAAAAAATTACTTTGTGATTTACCTAATTTAAATTTACCATTATTAAATAAGTCATTTATTTCAGTGTTTGTATACCCCGTTAAAGGTGATTTACCTGTAAAGAATTTGTAAGTATCATTTACCACTTTAGGGTAAAATCCATTTTTATTAAATTGGTAGTTAAAATTAACAAGTGTACCAGGAAGTGTTGGATTTATTATGTTGGGTATAAGTACAGGAACTATTTCAGTTTTTTGAGGTACATAAGTGGTACTTCCTCCTGTATAGTTTTGGACATCATAAACTTTATTTATATCGTTAGTAATTGGGTCATACGCGTTAACATAATCAAAATCCTTCCATATCCCATCAAGAATATCTCCATTACCTACTTTATCTTCTTTATATCTATGCCATATTGAACCATATTTTAATAACCAAAGGTAAGGTATTTTATGAATAGCCGCAAACTTACTTAAACCCGCATAAATGTTATCACCCCATTTTACTGTATCAACACCCGCATCACTAGTATTTTTTGTTAAATATTTCTCACTTAATGTAGGTAGTGGTATCGAATTTAAATAGATATACCCTAAACCAACATACGGATTAACCTCTTGATTAGTTTCTCCCGACACCCCCTTTAATATTGCATTAGTAAAATACGGGGTATTCAATAAAGACGTTGTCTGTATTGATGTTAAATTATTTGTTGCAGTATTGTAATCCGTACCATAATCTATTGGACTTTCCGTTAAGTAAAAATCTTTATTTTCTCTGTTTAAGTAGTAATCCTTAACTTGAGCATTTGTCTGATATTGGGTACTATCACTATTATTACTAGTGTTTTGATTTGGATTTGATGGGTAGTTCTTATCGTATTGATAATAAGTGATAAAATTATTTTTATATCTTACATCATCAGACGATTGGTCGTCAAATGTGGCAATAGTCTTTTTAAGTATATTAAAATTCATAACATCAGTAGTACTGTTAGCCCTATCAATGTTTGATATATCTTTACCGTTAGAAATATTTTCTTTTAACCATTTAAGGTTATTAAATGGATATACATCCATTAACGTAGTTGCATTTGATGACGTTCCCGTAATATAAGTTTCTAAATCTTTTACTGACTCTGTTGACGATATAACCTCAACTGAATTTGTATTCATACTTTCTTGACTATAGATACCAAAATCATGTTCAACATATCCTTTTATATAATTTTGAGTATATATGTCTCTCACCTTTCTAGCAAAATAACTACCCTCACCATTATTAGAAATAGATAAAAGATATTGGTTAAAGGTCGAAGCATTAAATTTGAATTCCTTTAATATTTTCATTAATTCAGGAATATTATCCACACCTTCTTTAATGTTTGAAGATTCAAAATCGGCCAATACATTATATAATGTCTTTCTAAAGTTATTATTTCTAACAACTTTACTATAGTTAGCCCCAAAATATGTTCTTTCAAATATCTCATAAAAAAATGAAACATACTCTTCATTGGTATATGGTACCACATTAAGTGGAAATTCTACTGAATTTATTCCAATATATTTAGAGACTTGAGTTTCATTACCATAATTAATATTAATATTAGGTTTGTCTTTTTCTAAAGAAGCGGTGATATACTCCTCAGTAAATTGTATTTCAGGCCAAACATTATGATTCCACCCCTGTAGTGAGGTAACCACTGCAGGGTCACCTGGATAAGTTAAAGTATATTTGGTATCCTTGTTTTCATCCGTCTCTTCAATAAAGTATTGCGGCCACGGATAAACTATTTGACTATTTTGTAAAGTAGGTGCTTTACCATCAACTTTAACAGTCTTTAACGACGCTTTGGAGGCGTCAACACCAAAAGATTTTTCAGATGGCATAATTGCAGTTAACCTCACCGGATTATCTCTAACGTCCCACGCCCTTCTATGAGTCTCATCCATTAATCTATAAAACGCCTCAGCGTTTGCACATATTACCGCTAAGACATTATTCATTGTTGGACTAAACCCTAACCCCACATCTGAACTTATAATTTTTTTAGCTAACGCCTCAGATAGTTTTATTTCAATTTCTTCCTTAAGTCTTTTATATGACGTTTCAATTTTTGCTAGTTTAGCCAAAAAACTACCATTTTGAAAGTTAGCACTTTTAAAAACATTTCCAAAGGCNATAAGTACTGAAGGGTTGTCAGTTTCCTGTAATTCTCCATCCTTCCCAACTTTATAACTTTTGTTCGAAACTTTAAACGCTGNCTTAATTTCTCCTTCAAACTTTTGTAATTGTTCATCTGTTGGGTCGCTACCACCATTACGTTTAATGTATGTTGCCCTATAGTCTATAACCTCTGGGTCCGTAATATCTTCCGTCAAGTCACTAGCTTTAATGTTAACCGCAATTTTCGAAGGATTTGATTTACCTTCTATTTCATAAGTACCGGGAAGAAAAAAGGTTGGGTTATCTTGTAGTGATTTATTACCCTCATCAATAGCGATTTTTAATTTTGAAATTGCAGTTCTACGTCCTTGTTCATCAAGGTCCGGATTTAATCCATATAACGTGGTTGCTTTAGTATCTTTTAAAACATAGATTTGACGTGCATCAACAAACTGATTAAACCAGTTATCTCCAACATCAGGATATATACTTCTTCTATACTTTGTAATGGCTCTTTCATAATTAACAACATTATTTAAAACTGACATATCTTCTTTAGAATATGCCTCCATAACATAACGATTAAAATACTCTAACCTCATTCTCATTTGATTCAGAGTAATCTCAGGGAAATCTTCAGCTACTAAACCTTTAGCTTTATATAAAGAATAAACTTCTTTTATTTTTTCCATCCCTTTAGTTGTGTCAATCTTATCAATTGCAACTGTTCCTCCGGCAGGTACCCCCTTTACATTTTCAAGTTCATAACTTTTTGGGTACATATGTGGTGTAGTATATAGGTAATCTAATAAAGTATCTTTTAGGAAAGCGTGTGACCTCGCAACATATGAGGTCGTAATTTTATAACTACCGTCTGAAGGTTCAAATCTAGCATTAAAATCTTTTAACATTAACTCCAACTTAATTGCCTTACCGTAATGACCTTTTACTGTTAAAATAAAAATTGGATACGGTAAATTCATGAATATCGAATATGGTGATTTATCACCTCTTTCAAATAAAACTCTCCCCTGTACATCAGTCATTTCAATAGTAACTGTAGGGACGAACGCAGGATTCATTTTTATATTGATTCTTGTAATACCTAACAATTGTGTATCAACACCTCTTCCCGAACTAAATATATCATTTTCCCCCATATTATTTTGTCCAGGTAGGAATTGGTCAGTCCATGTAGAATCAAAATATTTTGGGTCTTCAGAGTCTTTTCCACCTAAGTTAACATTGGGCTCTTTTTGATTTTGTGGATTACCTTCCATAAAGTTAACCTTTAATTGAGCCACTCCCACATTTTTAACACTATCCGAGTAATTAGACCCAATAGCTAATTTCGTTCTTGGTATTACTCTGGCCTCTAAATTTGCGTAGGTTATTAAATTTTCTTGCTTGACATTGCGTTCTTGAACCGTACCGTCAGAGTTTACGACTTTGTTGGGGTCAATGAGTACAACATTATCATATTCGGTTTCAACATAAACCTTATCGTTACCGAAAAATTTATTATCTGCCATAATAGAAGAAGTGATTTTCTACCGCTGCTTTATAATCTTGTAATGAATTAGTTAAAGGAAACGGTATAAAAAGTAGTGCGTTATCAGGTATATTAGACTCTAAACCACCATACTGTGGATTTGCGGCCAATATTAACCAACCAAAATATGGTGAGTCATAAAACTCATAACTTAGTTTATCTAACCTACTACGACCAGTCCTAAAGATATATCTTTTATCTGACGGTTTTGAAGGTATCCTAACGAACGGAACTACTGATTGCTGCCCGTTAACTAAAAAGTCGGTATATCTGTTCCAATATCTCATAATTAATTAAATGTTACTTTTCCGTTGTATGATTCTGCAGTGCCTTTATTTAATCCAGAATACAGTTCGTTAAAGTACCCATCTCTAACTGAATTTATGTTCTCTTTAGGTACGTTTATATAATAAAATATCCTTTCTTTTTCTTTAGTAAATGGTGAATAGTCGTTAAACTTCCTAACTGAACTACGTTTACTAAATCTATCTAACTCTCTTTCAGTTTTTCTTTGTACTTTTTCATAGTCTTTTTGTAAGTCATCAACAAGATTATTAACATATCTATCCCATTTATTAATATCACTTAACCTATCATTTAATAGTTTTAATATAACACTATCTTTATCGTTTAATATTTTTTGATACATTGCATTCATAAAACGAGAATAATATAGACCTTCATCTTGGTATTCAATCGAAAATGAGTAATCAGGTTTAAATGATTTTTCTACTAACTTTTTATTATCGTCAAATATTTGGTCATAAAACTCTTGTAGGTCAGTACTTAAAGTCACCATATCATTTTCCATTTCTTCGTATGTGTTATTTGCGTTTTTAGAAGTTTTGTCAACATTATCAGTGGCCTCCAATTCTTGTTGTACATTTCTCGCCTTATCCGCAAACCCATCTGTATTAGTCATTACAAAACTTATTTTATCTATGGTTTCGATTAGACTTAATTGATTATTTACAACTTTTGGTATAACACTCATATAATCCGATATGTAATTTGGTTTAACTTCATTAATCAAAGTGATTATATTAAACTTATATAAATCTATATCAGCATTTGTAAAATTCTTATTATGTATCTTTTTAAGTAATGGTGAATTATCATTATTTACATCATCAATTATTTCATCAAAAAGATTATTTATTTTATTTTGTAACTCATCCTCTTTTGGTTTACCGAATAGTTTAGTATCTGTAGTAGTACCTGTAAATCCATCGGTATAGTAACCTAACGTTTTACCGTCAGTATAATTTCTTTCGTCCGTAAAGTAAGCCAAACCATCTATTGAGTAAGTATTTGCTACTTGAGTGAGTGAGTCGGTAATTGAGTTTGCGTAATTTTTAACATCCTCAACCGCAGTCGCCATTATTGTTTTAAAAGAAGTTTGACCACTAGTCGTGCTCGTAGTAGTTGTAGGATAAGTGGTTAATTCATCAGTTTTAATTGTACCAATTGTCACACCCTTAGTTGGTATGTCTTCATTAGTTGGTCTATTATCTGAACCAAAAGTCACATTACTTTCTATCGATTCCCATATCTCTTGATTTAACTCGTCCCTTTGTTCTGTAACTACAGACCTATCATCATAAACCTCTGTATTGGCATAATAATTAAATGAAAGTGCGTTTTGTAATCTATTTACGGGTTCTTTCAATCCTTGACCACCTATAAAGAAAAATGACATATTAATATCCGCTAACATTGGTTGTACACCTATTCCCTCAGGATTTAAATCAAAAGTTAATGGCTCATAACTAATAGATATTTGATTAATAGCAATTTTAGTATGATAGAAATCACCAATTCTTAATATACATATTGGTGGAGCCCCAAATGATGTGTTCTTTGCATTAAACTCAGTTGGTCTACCATCATCACCTATTACTGGTATAGTGTCACCAGGTCTAATACATTGTTGTAGAAAAGTTAGTCTTGAATTTAAACCTTCAGGTGTTATAGAGTGAAATGCTGGTTGGAAGTACTTTATTTTTTCCTTTATACCACTATAAACCATCGGTGAACTTTCCTTTACTAAATTAAAGTAATCGCACTCAGTCAATAATTTTCTAACTATTATCTTTGCAACTTCCTGTTTTTGTTTTTCAGTTTTTGTTGGTTGTTTCATAACTGGTTTCTCAGGTGTTGCAGTCTGTGTTTCAGTATCAACTACAGGTGGGGTACTTTCTTCATCAGTTACCTGAACCTCCTCTTTAGATGGTGTTTCAACAACACTGTTAAAGAATACCCTTCTACAACCCATCGCCTGTGGTGAATACACCTTATCGGACGAAGGTAATTCTTGCGTACAGTCAACACCACCAATAGTTATCTGTTCTCCTGACGCAACTTCTTTAATTATAAATTTACCGTCATCTTTCCATTGTTGTAAGGTTTTTTGACTATTTGAAGGTTTTAATGGTAACATATATTGTATAACACTATCGATTCTTCTCTTTGATAATGATTTATTATAATCAACATTATTAGGTGACGATGCCGAACCTTGTAATAAAACTTCAACTGTAGAACCCGCATTTAACGCCTCTCCCACTCCTTCAATAAATAATAAAGTACTATGTAACGGACCCTTTTCAGGTCCTGTTAAAATATTTTTTTCATAAAATTCCTTAACCCCCACTTTATTTTCTGCGGTTGCTCTATTATTGTAATCAGTCTGTCTAGCAATATAATTAGTTAATGTCGTTTGGTAAGATTCATCAGAGGTTGTAGATTGAACGTTTGTCGGACCCGGTACATCGTTATCAAAATAATAAGAGAAACTGTAAGTCTCCTCCGTCACTTTATCAACATACTCCTCAACTGCGGGGTCCTCATCTCCAGGTACTTCAGCGTTTATAAAATCAAAATTTTCCTTTACATCTTCAGGTACGGGTGAGTTAACAATTATCTCGTAGATATCACTATAAGTAAATTGGGGATATCTTAAGGCTAATTCATATATGTCGTATTTTCTACAACCAGCAAAGAATGAATCCACAATACCTGTCACTTTATTATTATTACTTTGATTTGCTAATTCTTTATCCACAATAGCATTTAGTATTGATGGGTGGTCAACCACAATCTTCCAACTTAAATTACCATTTCTTGTTGTATTATTATATGTGTAAATTGGTTCAGGTCGACCTAAAAATTCATTTGAATTCCAATTCGCTGAGTTTGTTTCACTTACTTTCATATCATACGGTGGAAACCACATTATTCTACCACCATTAGGTCCTCTCTCACAATGTGGTAGGTCTTGATAGGTGAACCCCTTTTTTCTTGAGGTTCTCCACGCTAAATTTTCTAAAGAGAACATGTATTTTTTAACCCCTTCACCTTTAGGACTAAAATCATTACCTGTTATGTTTGTACTTTCATTACCCCTCATTGGTGCAATGTTTAAATTATATGTACTATCTAACACTGAGTAAGTAAATCGTCTATTTGCTGTTGTAATTCCCTCAGTTTTTTGTAAATCACCCATAGAATAATATGGGGTATCCTTAGTGAATACACGACAATACTCCTGTCCAACGATATCACCATCAACATCTTTATAGGCAATTACTCTCGAACCTTTTGTTAGTTCTCTCGTACCATCATGAAACACTTTTGATACTTGGTCAATGGCATTACCAACATGTTGTAGTTTCCTAACACCCACCACTTCATCGGCTGCGTTAATTAATTTTTGAGTATTATCTAATATCGAACCTTTAGTGTATTGGTAGTTTCCTGAACCATCTACAGATTGTGTAGCTGTAAAAGTATTTTGAACCCCTTGTTCATTCCAATCCGTGTCAATAGTACCAAAAAATTCAGCACCTTTACCAACTTTTTGTCCCGCCCTATCTTTATATTTTGGTGAAACCCAAGTAAACCCACCTTGTAATCCTCCATCATCGTATGTTGAGGTTTGATTTAAACCAAATTTATATTGATTATCTTTCTCTTCGTTTTCATAAATTTTAGCAACCTCGTCATAACCATATACGGGTGTTTGAGTTTTATTACCATCTCTATCTAACGGTAATGACTCTGCAGGTGCAACAACATCTCTCATTTCTTGTTGTGAACTACCTACATAATAATTTTGTTTAGGTACCTTTGTAAATAAATCAGTTAAGAAATTTTTGTTGTAATCAGGTATGTAACGGTTTAATCTAAGTCCATGAAAAAGTCTTGAACGTTGTCCACCACCCGTGTTATCCAAGAATATTTGCATCCCTGTCTTTTCGGTGGGTAACTTTAAAACACCTCTTTTATCAAATAATCCCGTTATTTTATTGGCTATTTGATTTAAATACATTTGTTTTGGTTCGGAACTAAAGTAATCACCAGGTATCCATGAGTATGGTGAATACACACCACTAACTCTACTAATAAAATCTAAACCTTTACCAATTAAACTCTTAGGTACTGAGATTTTCCAATCTCTCTCAATAATAGATTTATTACCTGTGACGATACCGAGTAAATCAAATGGGTCCGTTAACGCATCTATTGCATTTACTCTACCTATAGTTTGTTGATATGTTTCTTCGGCTATTCTATATTGAAACTCTGTCTTAAGTGATTCCGCAGCTATTCTAGCCAAATCAGAATCTTGAGATAATGAACCATTATCCCCTTGCGGGTTTTGACTTGTTAATAATATAAATGGATTGTATGATGAAGCAATAAAAGTATTATATGGACTTTTACCGACTAAGGCAGGTATTCCCTGACTCATATCTAAATTTAAAGTATTACTAAAACTTGTTACAGAATTTATAAAGGTAATATCGTCAATAGATTTTGGTTCACCAAAACCACCTTCAGGTCCATATTGGTTTTTAACATATGCGTAGTTTCCTTCATCAGAACCAATCACTTCTACCTCTTGAGAGTCGATAACACCAATATCATTTATAATAACTTCACTTTGACCTGGTTGTGACGCAGGAGTAAAACCATCACTATTATATGGTTGTAGATTTTTTACTAATAATTTTTTTCTAAAATTTTCAGTAGAATCAAATGATAATGGACTTAATGACATCTATATATTCTTTTTAGATAAATAGATGGTAACATAATTTTGTGTAAACTAAAAGAATAGATTTATACAAAGATACCCCTATTAATATTATGAGGGTACACCTCCACCGGTCACAGAACCACCATACGTTCCATTTGTATTAAATATCTGAGAACTGATTGCCGCCATCGCATTTGGATTATTAATTAAATAACTAGCAAACTCTTCCTTAGTCATTACCGAATTAGTTGGCATATTATCAACGGTTAAATTAACTTGACCATTAACATTAAGATTAGAGTTGGTTGCAATGGAGCTTGTTGTTGGTTCATTAATGTTAAGGCTTGAGGTATTTAAATTGTTCACAGATAAATTATCTCGTTGAGTTGGTGTGGTACCTTCCCCACCTTCATTATTTTCATTTGTATTACCCTCACCTGTAACAGGTTGAATCTCTGTATTATTTGAACGGTCAGTAGGCTTTGCTGTCGATGACGGAAAAAGGTCTTCAAGTTTTTTCATAACATCCCCTTCAAAATCAAATTTCCCAAATTCTATAGCTGCCATATCAAATGCCTTTTGAATAAACCCATACGCGGCGTCCGCAAATTCATCGGCCTGTTCTTCACTCACTTTTAATTGACTTAATCCCAAAGAAAACGCTTCGACAACTTTATCAGGTATTTGAAAAAATTCTTGTGCCTTTCTTCCTTTACCTCTTTCACCTTCTTCGTTCTCACCTTTAAGAGAGTCAATTACATTGGTACTAGACGTTACTAAACCTTCCGCTATATTTGTAAAACCGTCACCTTGTGCTAATTGTAGTCTAGTCATATTTGTTAGAACTGATTGGGCTGCAGCAATTTCATTAAGATAACCCATCGATTTTTTAGCGACATCTAGTTCATTCATCGCATCTTTAGCTACAACTTTTTCTAATGCGGTGTAATCATTGGCCGTCATATCATTGAAACCTTGACCAATTTGTCTAAGTGTTCCGTCAGGCATAGTAATATCAATATTACCGTCTTTATTAATCTTACCAAGATTAGAAATTAATTCTTTTTGCTCATCACTTATACCACTAAGATTACCTAATATATCTAATTTCTTATTCTTTTGAGCCGCCTTCATAGCTAATTCGGTCATCTCTTGGTAACCCATCCCCGCTAAATCAGCCGCCTCTCTAAGTCGATACATCTCAGTGACAGGAATATCAAATTCACCCGTTTCTTCGTTAAAACTCACTGATGCTGCGGCCATACCAACAACACTATCTTGTAGACCTTCCATATCCGTTTGAGCCATGTGAAGTAACTGGAATGGGTCCCCTAGTTTACCAATGGCACCACCTAACATTTGGAAACCTGCCGCGGTTTCAATCGCAGCTTCAGGGGACATTAATTTATCGGCTAAATTAACAGTTGTACTCATATCAATTCTTAAAGCTTGAGCTTGTGCAACCATATTAGAAAGACCTTTCACACCATCTTTAAAATTATATGATGTCATTAACTTTAAATTTTTGTTAACACCACCCATAAATTCTGAAACATTTAAACCATATGACCTCGCTTGTTTTGTCATATCCTCCATCGTTTCCAATGTTTTGTCGGTAGTATAACCTAATGTATCAAATGAAGTCGCCATAGTGGCTAATTCCGCGGCGGACATATTAGCGGTAAAACCTAAGATTTGAAACGCCTCAATTTGTTTGTCAGAGAAAAATGTTAATCTCATCATGGACTCATTTAAAGCCCCATATAATTTAATATTATCTTCAACACCTTTTCCAACTAATAAAGTATTTTCTGCGGCGGCAGCGGATGCTTTTTGTATTGCGTCACCAACAACCCTTGTGGACCCCATAGTCTCTCTAGCGGTATTTGCGGCTAAGGTATTATAACCCGCCACGGAGTTAATTACCCCTTTTATATCGGTTAAACTATTTTTAAGGTTATCAGTAAATTTAAGAAGGGAAATATCAGCTAGTTTAATATTACTGGCAATATTACCCGTTACCTTCTCCATATCATCACTCTGAAACATAAACATATAAAATATCTTTTATTATAAATATCGTTTATCTAGATTTCTGTCGTTGTTTTTCTATCTGTTCGTTTTTTTCTTGGAATTCAGAAGAAAGTTTATCAATAAAAAACTTTCTCTCAAAGGTAGGCATTAATTGTAGGTCTGAGTAAGACATATTAACATGTTTACTTAGATAGTAGAACTCATCGAGCATAATTTTCCTATAGTTAGAAGAAAGGACGAAAAAACTCTGCCCCAAAAGTGATACGCATAGTCACTTTTTCTCCTGACGGGGCTGTAGTAGTTCTATTAAGGTCCAACTTAGGTTCACAATCTTTCATTGTGTTTCTAATAAATTTTGAATCCATAATAGGTAGCGTACTTATAAATGTTGATATTTTTTCTCTATTTTCATCACCGTCAATAGAAACTACTATTTTTTCTAACCGTTTAGTAACAAGGGGTACAGTTACTCCGTTAGGGTATAAATCAGGTAATTCAGATAACTCATTAGTATCTTGAATATTTAAAAGTCGACATACGACATTGACACCCGTTTTTGGTAAATTAAATTCAAATAAACCTTTTTCATTAGGTTTTATTTTAGGTTTTTCAATGTTTAACTCATCTAAAGCTACCTTAGTTTCAAAATCTTTACCCGTTTTTGGGTCTTTTAATACAAAGTTATATTCAGAACCAAACGCAGTATTTCTTAAGAATATTAATATTGCCTCGGCATCCCCATCTAATAATTCGTTAACATTAAAATCAGGTTCGTAAATTTTATTTTTTAGTAATGTCATCACTAAGTTTTTACTTCCTGAATTAGATAGTAATAAGTTTTCATCCTGTGCGGTTAAATAACCGACTTTAAGTGATTTTTTCTTATTAGTGTAAAAAATACCTTGTGATGGTAATGGTACCACATCATGTGGTAAGTCCATATTAGCTTGTCCGTATTGTTTTCCTTGGTCCATAATAGTTTATTTAAATAAAAAACCATAGAAGTTCAATGACCTCTATGGTTTTAAATATACAATTGATTGGTTTTTTATCAATACTTGTTTTATATTAGTATACCAAAATACATCTATCAGGACGTAATGTAGCTGTAATTGTAGCTAACGCATCATCACTATATCCTAAACTATCGAAATTAACATCAGTTAAAAATGTTCCCTGTAGAATCCATTTTTCAACCGCCACACCTGTTGGGTCTAACATCTCTAGGTCTAAGTCTTTCTTATAACCTGCAGCATATCCCATACGTCCTGTTACGGACTCTGAATGTAATCTAACCCACTCCATTAACGCTTGTGACGCTGATGGTCCAATTGGGTCACGGAATGTAACGTTTATCGTGTTCCACACGAATCTACCAGCTACGTATGTAGAGGTGTTTAAAAAAGGAATCTCTGTTGACCCGATTTGGATGTTAGGTCTTGATGTAGACTCAACATACCAAGAATTAATACCCAATGAAGATGGAAACGATAGTATAAATCGGTTCTTCCTTTTTGGTTCATAGGGAACGGGCATTTTCATTAATAAGTCTGCCATTGTATTTTGGTTTTATATTTCTTTAGTTTATTTAATTATAAATATCCAGTTTAAAAGTTTTTCTATTTACTTTTATTTTTTTTTCAGTAATCTACTAGAGCAAATAAAATATAATAATAATTATACTTCTTTTTTATCTCCTCCTTTAGTTAAATACATTTTAACTGGTTTATCTTTATATTCTTTATCTAAAAATGCTTTAATCTTTTCTACATTGCCTGGGTCATCGTCAGAAAACCCAATCATTGGTACGAAATTGTTTTTTATATCATTTTTAAGAAAGGCTTTTTTACCGATTCTTTCACTCATTTCTTTAACATACGCAATAAAACTCCTTAACGCTTTAATTTTACCCTCCTCAGGGTCCGCAGCATTACCTTCACCATATGTTACAGGATGGTATTTATTTAAATCCAAATAATCATTAATCATTATAGATGAGTCCTTTTCTTCATCACCCGACATATTACGATACTTTTTAAGATTGTCAATTAAAGTTTCCTTACTAATACCGTTATGGTTAGTCACTATCATATTATAAATCGCTTCACGTAATACCGATGGTGTATGACCTCTTGCAGTGATTATTGAAAAAATTGACCCCCCGTTTATTGCTTCGACAAAATCATTCCATGATGGTCCTGGTTTTGCTAATAGGGAATCAACTATAAAGGCGTTATCACCTTTAACTCCGAAATTTCTATAAGGGTCATCGGCATACCCCACAATCATTTTATTCTTATATTCAAAAGGTTCTTTACCAATCATACCTCTATAGTCCGCAAAATCTTCTGTTGACATTCCTACCTCTTCGTCTTCATCGGACAAAAGTATGATTTGTGTTGGCATAGTCGCAATATTATCGTCCCAATCAAAAGCATAATACTTTAAATCGGGATTACCCTCAGGGTCAAACCCTTCTTGTAATTTTTTTTCGTGATAAAATTCTCTAATAACCTTCTTTAAACTCATTTTCTACTTAGTTTTTTTTATTAATTTTTACCATTAGTCTTTCTAGTTGTGACTCAGATATTACAATATTCTGAGGTTTTTTAGAAAAAGACTTTTTTCCGTCAGACTTTACGTTTAACGACTCGTTAAGTGTTTTTTTCTTGAATTCCATTTTATTTTTGTTTAAACGTTTAATTGGCTAAGAGGAGGGAATTAACCCTCCTCCTTAATATAAATATAGTTAGTTATTAAATATCTTCAAAAGATGCTCCTGTAGGAGTAATCAAGAATTCAATATCTATAAATTCAAGTGCTCTTGTTGGTTTCAAGTAAATTTTACCTGTTAACGTATTAGAGTCTAAATCTTCAGGTGTGTTTGAAACTGTAACTCTAAAGTCAATCAAACCTCTGTCTCTTCTAATACTATCTAAGATAGGATTAACTGAGTCTAAGAACTCTTGTCTAACTTGTTCATCGTTTTGTTCGAATAATAATCTTACCGCCACTGCCGAAATTAACTTACGTGCTTGTAGTAATAATCTTCTAACATTTATTCTATCAAGTGCAGATTCTTTAATCTGTAAAGTTTTGTTACCCCAAATAACTGTACCGACATCGGAGAAGGTTGCTATTGGGTTTAATCTACCTTGATAAAGTGTATCTCTATCTTCTTGTGTTAGTTTTTTACGTGCTTTAACAGAATTAACTAAACCTCTCGTGTAACCCGCCGATGCGAACCATGGGAAAGCGATGTTATCTGTTAATGCTAAGTTTCTAACAACCTCACCTGTTGGTGGAAGATAAATCTGTGTATTATTAACTGTATCTCTCGTAAGAATCCACGGGTAATAAGTTGCGGTGTAGTTAGAGTCAATTCCTGTGTCCTCTAAATTATCTACCGCCTCTTCAGGATAAATGAAGTCCGTATCGAAATTCCCTAAAGAAGGTGTAAACATTTGATAATCAGGTGTGGTACAGATGTAGACTGAATCCGCTCTGTCTTGTTCTACCATATCAATTGCTGACTCAACAAGGTTAGAATTATTAACATAATCAATACCTGGTGTTGTGAATACATTTATATTAACCGCTTCAGGGTTATTAAATGTATATTGACCCCATAGGTATGCGTAATAATCAGTGTTAGCCCAAGTTAATTTATCTGGACCGACAATTTGTTTAAACGCTCCCCATCCTGTTGCCGTTGGATAAGTTATGGAAGGTGCTGCACCTGCTCTAAAACCTGCCGCTCCTAATTGGTATCTGTCACCATTAGTTCTATATTCTCTATAGATATCCCACCCATCAAAACCTCCTGATGGTACTACAGTGAACTTACGTGCATTTAATCTATAATACGGGTTACTCTCGTTCTGAGGTTCTCCGTCAAAACTCGCATCACCAACTTCAAAAGCCGTTTCACCTGAAGTAACATAATTAGATGAAATTGTTATTACAGTCGCTCCTGAATCCATATGGTAACCTTTAGTTAGGTAAGACCATGGTTGAGAATCAGTTGCGGTAGCCAAATTAGTAGGGTTTTGTTTTCCTTTATATGATAAGAAATCCGCGTCGATACCAGCAGTGTTGGAAACACCTAAGTATGTTCTTCTTACTCTATCACCTGAACTTCTTGTTTCATTGTCCGTACCTGAAGCCGCACCAAATGGTGGGTTCCAAATAACTTCACCTGGTGTGTCGTATTTTGTTTTATATTCTAAAAATGGTGATTTAACTCCTGAATACTGTCTAGTTTGATATCCTCTAAACCCACAAGGTAGTGAATCCATAGGTGCGTCTTCATTCATTTCTAACATTATGAATCTTGACCTTAATTCAAATTCACCATTGGATGTACCAATTTTCTTAGCTACAAAACTATTTTGGTTGATATCCATTGTACAGTTAGTAAATTTCTCTAAAACTACAGGATTTGCATCTGTATCGAAGAAATCACGTACTACAACATCAAAAGTTCCATTATTAAATGAGATATTCATAATTGAAACTTTTACTTCTCTGTTTGCACTGTTACCATCAGATATTGTTATAACTTTAAACATATCGTAAACTTGGTTACCTCTTAGTTCAGAAACAAAATATGGTGTTTCAGGTGTTTGATATTGTTCTAAATACCAACCAATACTTGTGTTAGTTCCTAAATCTTGTCTCGCACTTGGTAAATCAGTTAGTGTACAATTTAAACCACGAACACGACCTAATCTATAACCAGTATTTAATAGGTTGTAATATTCTTCTTCTACGAATAAAGGTACTTCAGATTTTGGTTTTGCAAAATTAGATTTTCCAAATACCTTTGATAAGTAGTTTGAATTAGATACATTAAATGATGTTTGGAAAAAGAAGTTATCCCCATCCGCAGTTGTCGCAGAAAGTCCAAATGTAGAGAAAGGGTTAGTATTAACCTCCGAGTAATTCCCCGTACAATCCATACTAACATCAGTTAATCCTGACACTTCATATACAGGACCATCATCAGTAGTATATGTATCAATACCTCGCGAACGTAAAGTTGCCACCACAACATCATGATAATCATTATACGGTGTACCTGTGTAGTTCGTTACATAAACATGAGCGGTACCTGTAAATGATAAACCATTATTATTTAAAGTGGTTAAACCTAAACCAAAACCAGTACCGTTATAAACTCCACTTGTTTCAGTAAATAAAGCGTAATACCACGGGTCGTTTACTGAGTCCGTTAAATTAATATTTTCGAAACTAATATCCTCAACCCCCAAAACATTAGTGTTAGTTGCTCCGAGTATACCCGTTTGGTTAACCGTATCACCTGTAGTATTACTAAATGTTGAAGCACTTACCGCACCCCAAAAATAAGATGTTTGTCCTGAAGTATTTCCAGTTGCTGCTAAAATTTCATTATACATATACCCCTCAATATCTGATTGTAAAGTTGATTCTCCACCGGTATATGTTGTATATGAATCTGTTATCACACCTTGAATTGAAGCGGGAAGTGTTCCGTAACTCGTTACGTCAACACTTGTAGATGTTCCTGATACTCCGGTAAATGTAATAAAATGTGGTCCAGATACGCCCGCGTAGGTTGTTCCTGAACTATCTAAGTTACCGATAGTTGTTATTGACCATGAAGGTCCTGCGTCATACCCCGATAATCCAAGTACCCTTGTTACAAACAATTGATTTGATTGTTGTAGATAAGACTTAGCTATGTAAGCCGCCTCATACTTAGGTATCTGAGTATTTACAAATTTAGTTGGATTTGTACCACCAAAATAGGATTGGAACTCATCGTAATTAGTAATGAAAATCGGCTCGAATGCTGGTCCCGAAATTGTTTCACCTACTAACCCAAGAGTTGTTACTCCTACACTTTGTGCTACAAAACTTAAATCTCTTTCTGATGTATAAACACCCGGAGATACGAATACTTTGTTAGATGTCGCCATTGTGTAATTTTTTTCTTAAGTTTTTATTTATAGATAAATATTAGCAAAAAGATGAAAAAACTATTAGTTAAAGACTATATTTATAAAGAGTAGGAAAAAATTCTACCTTTTTTCTACTTTTTAAAAAAACATGGATGAGTAAAATAAAAAACATAAAAATTTCACCTGAGTCACATAAGACTTTAAAACTATACTGTGAAAAACACGGTTTAAAGATTTATAAATTCTTAGAAAAGTTAATTGAGGATAATTGTAAAGAAGTTAGAGATATCTACGGAGAATAACTATAAAAGTCTCGCTTTAGATTTTAATATTGACTGCTTAGTGATATCGGTTTTAACAACATCAATTTTGATTACATCGTTAGTGGATACTTTTATCGTTGTTATATCATCACCGATATAGTTACCATTAATATAGACAGAATAACTATCTACATTAGACGATTCTAATATTGTTAAGTCAATTTCATATCTGTAAGTTTCAGTTAAAGATTCTAAACCACTAACAAAAATAATATCTAATTCAAAATCACTTGGGTTTGAAGGTAATTTCTCGACTCTTTTACCCGTATTAAGTAAATCAACCTCAAATATAGTTGCGGTTCTAGATATGGCGGGAGACACTTCAAACTCTTCCTCATCTAACAAGAATCCCATCATTAAGAATTCGTAGTTTTGTACGTAGTATTTTCTTTTCTCAAGTTCTAAAACAGATTCGTCAGATGAGCTATTTAATATCATTGGTATATAGTGACCCTTTATTTCTGTATACGCCTGTCTAGATGAAAATTTCTGTAATACCTTTTTATTAAAGTCATTTAACTCTCTCATTCTATTACAGAATATTTTTACATTGTAAGTAATATCAACAGGAACGGGTTGAGGTATTTTATATATATCCATTCCTTTTCTTTGTCCGTCCCACGTTGGTACTTTAGCATAATAAAATTGTCTTCTATTTGGTATTGTATATTGTAATGACGGATTTGTCCCAAACTTAACATCGGGATTTCTAACCGTGGCAACAAAAGGGGGTTTAATATTTTTATCTAAATCCTGAAAATTCCAAGTCTCAGTAAACTGAGCCCAATTTTGTGTGGTTATAATTAAATCTATATTTTTTATATTCTTTCCGTTTACTGAAATACCTAATTCATCTCTAACAAAATCTAACATACCCCTATCTAAATCTGCGTGTAAAATAGATTTTGGTAAATAAGTGCCGTCTTCTTGAATTTGTTCAAGTAGTTCCTCTCTTCTCTGATGTAAAATTTTATCAGGAGTTAAAGGTAAATATTTTTTTACATTTTTAGGTAGTCCCATTATTTTACAGTTTCACTTATAAAAAATACTTTATTTTTAGAATTAATCATTTCAACCTCATTAGCATTATAAATTGGTTCCTCACCATCTTTTCTAACGAATGAGTCATACTTATACGGATTATACGTTATCACATTTTCATTTGGCTCATCAGGTAAGTTTTCACATGGAAACGTACAAAAATCCAGTAAAGTTCCAATCACAAATGCGTGTACATTTTTTCTCATTTCATCCCTTACTTTTTCTTTACCACCTTGTCGTACTCTAAATTCAACATCTTTTAATTTAACATAATCGGCGTACATAACAATTCTATTTTTATATGATACGGAAAATGTATGTTTATGTAAGTTATAGTATACCATAACTTTTTTACCGATATAATTAACTTCTTGATTATCGTTACCACATTTATGGCAGATATACGGGTCGTGACCACCGTCACTTAAATCCCAAGACCACCCACAATCGTCACACACAACTTTTTCACCTTCAATACCTTCACACATATGTGACATACGAGTTTTAATAAAATTTATTTCTTTTAGTAATTTTTTCATATTCCTCTAAATTCCCCGTCATTAACAGGTGCCGCAATTATACTTCGGTAAAATGGTTTATATCCACCATAAGTATGTTTATTGTCGCTAACAACACGACCATCATTAACAACAGAGTAATACCTTACTCGGTCCTCAGTTTCATAATAACCTAAATAATCACCATAATCGATGTCGATGTTTAACTCGTCTAACGCATCTTGGTAAACACCGACTTTTAAATTACCTGGCTCTAATTGTGATAAATTAGCGTTAGAGTAGTTCTGGTTTTCGGGAGTCTCGATAGTAACATAACCTTTAAATTCAACAGGAGGTAAAAACTGTATACCGTCCTCTAAAGATTCTCCATATACATCATCGGTTTTAGTTTTTTGTCTATCGACCTTATATAGAACAACGGTGAAATGCATATCACCTTCAAGCCACTCACGACCCATATTTTGTTCTAATCCAAAATCCTCGGAACCGAAAAACTTCTCTAAACGTGTTATTGGTATCTTTCTATTACTCATATATTGATAAATAGTTAGTTTATAGTTATATTATAAATATTAGATTATGGAAAGTAATAAAGATAAATTATCTAAGATACCTGAAGTTAGGGCGCAACGTACATTAGAAGTATACGATGGGTTCAATAATTATATACAATCTATTCAAAAAAAATTTAAAGAACAAAAACATTTTAAATTAACAAGGGCTCAAGCCGACTACATCAATAGTTATAACGAGTTAGTCCCTAAAATAGCTAGAAAGTGGGTAGATTTAGATAGTTACTTCGGTAAGAAGATGATGGAAGATAAACTTCTCACAAAAGTGCCCGAAAAAGTTTACATTGAAAAACTTTTGGTTGAAAAAGATAAGTCTTTCCATATATGGGGTAAAATATTTGAAAATGAAAAATTACATTCATTTTGGTTACCTCGTGTGGCACTAATAAAATCACAAGAAATTGAAAAAGTTGAAATAGATTATACTAAATACTCACATAGACCTCCTTTAGAACATCAAATAGAATCTATTGAAAAATTAGCGAGTCATAAGAAATATATTTTAGCCGATGATATGGGTTTAGGAAAAACTACCTCAACCGTCATTGCCGCTTTAGAGTCAGGTGCCGAAAGAGTATTAATTGTTTGTCCCGCATCTTTAAAAATTAATTGGAAACGTGAAATTCAAAATTATACCGAAAAAAGCATATCAATAGTCGAAGGTAAGAAATGGGAAAGTGCCGATTTTGTTATTATTAACTATGACATATTAAAGAATTTTCATAATATAAAAAACAAAGAAGAATCAATAATATTACAAGAAGGGTTCGACTTAGTTGTTGTTGATGAGGCACATTACATTCAAAATGTTCAAGCAAAAAGAACTAAACTAATTAATGATATAATAAATTCGATTGGTAAGGTATGGTTACTAACAGGTACTCCAATGACATCAAGACCAATTAATTATTATAATTTATTAAATTTAGTGGAATCTCCTGTGGCATATAATTGGATGGCGTACGTAATTAGGTACTGCGAAGGTTATCAATTTAATGTGGGTAATCGTAAAGTATGGAACGTAAATGGAGCATCTAACTTATTAGAGTTAAGGGATAGAACCAAAACACATGTTCTTCGAAGATTAAAACAGGATATTTTAGATTTACCTGATAAAATTATCACTCCCGTTTATTTAAATTTAAAATCTAAAGAGTATATGGCGCTTATGGGTGAATACTACGATTGGATGGAGGATGATAGGGAGAAAAAATCATTAACCGTACAATTTTCTATGTTAATGAAAGTCAGACAAATAATTGCCGAAAATAAAATAAAAGAAACTTGTGAGTTAGTTGAAAACATTATTGAACAAGGAAAGAAAGTCATTGTCTTTACCAACTTTACTGACACACTAAATAGAATTGCGGACCACTTTGGTAAAAAGTCAGTTAAATTAGACGGTAAGATGAGTAAAGTCGCTCGTCAAAACTCTGTGGACCAATTTCAAGAAAATGATAAAATAAAAGTTTTTGTTGGTAACTTAAAGGCCGCAGGTGTTGGTATAACTCTTACCGCAGCTGAGGCGGTAGTTATGAATGATTTATCGTTTGTTCCTTCTGACCATTCACAAGCTGAAGACAGAGCATATAGGTACGGACAAAAATCTAATGTTTCCGTATTCTACCCAATTTTTGAAAACTCAATAGAAGGAATCATATATGATATTTTATCTAATAAGAAAAATATTTTTGAAACGGTTATGGGTGATAATGAGGAGAGAGGGGACATAATGGAACAAATTATTAATGAAATATCAGTTAGAAGATAAAAAATTATAATTAACCATTATTTATAATAAAAAAATAAATGAAGTTCAAAAGATTAATAAATAAAATCTCAACGATTGAACATAAAATTAATAGCCGAGAAAAATTAACTGAAGTTAATGATAATGTCTCGCACACTTCCAAACAAATTTTAACAGAAATGAAAAAAATTGGTATAGAAAAATTACCGTACTCTTATTCTGCCTTAGAAAGATTTATAGACTCTGAAACTATGGATACTCACTATAACAAACATTATAAAGGATACGTTAAAAAATTAAATGACGCACTGTTAAGTAGGGTCGATAGTAATATAGAATTAGAACAACTAATAAAAGGAATCTCAAGGTATAGTAAAACTATTAGAGATAATGCCGGAGGAGCATTTAATCACGCACTTTTTTGGAAAATAATGTCACCCAAAAAACAAAGAGCTCAAGGTGAAATTTATGACAAAATAATTAAGGATTTCGGTAATTTTCCTAAATTCAAAAAAATATTTAGTAATGAGGCGATAAAAAACTTTGGTTCAGGATGGACTTGGTTAGTCTTAACTAAAAATGGTAAATTAAAGATTATGTCCACCCCAAATCAAGACAACCCATTAATGAATGTGGTTAAAAATGGTGGATACCCATTATTGTGTTTAGATACATGGGAACATGCATATTACTTGAAATACCGTAATAAAAGAGATGAATATGTTAGAAATTTTTGGACAATAATTAATTGGGATTATGTTAATGAATTATACTTAAATCAAACATCAAAAAAATTAACCGAAACTAAGATAGTTAAAAATATCATTTCAGAAGGTGCTAGCGCAGGATGTAATAGAAATCAAGTACAGACGTACCGCAGATTATTTAATACTAATCCTGAGATAAAAAAACGTTTTATGTATACGATAATGGATATACTAAAAGAAGTATTTTCAGAATATTGGTACGAAAAAAACAAATACTCTAAAGGTCAAATGTCAGGGATTTATGATTATGAACAAAAAGGTCGTTCAGTAATTAATAAGTTAAATACCAACTACACGGCTTTTTGTACATTAGTGAGTGACACAAATAAATATTTAAGAAAATATGGTATTGATGCAATTAATTTTAATGATAAAAATCATAAACAACAACTAACTGAAGTTGATAGACTTAACAAATATTTGATAGAATTAAGGTACTCTATTTTTAACGCAGATTCACCAACGTTTAAAACTCTAATGTCCGGTTTAGATAAAACAAATAAGTTTGGAGATAAAAGAGAGGTTGATGCAGTTGTAAGTTTAAAAAAAATATTTAACACTTCTGATGTCAAAAAAGTTGGGGAACTAGGTGACGTAGATGATATGATTAAAGGTATAGATGCGGTCGTCACGTTACCTGAAGGTACTAAAACAATACAAATTAAACCATTTAATCGTATTAATAAAAAAGACGGTAAAGTTATTGTTTATGGTACTGGAAACGTTAAACCCTATAAAACGGATTATTTAGTTTTTCATAGTGATAAGTTAGGAACTGAAGTTTTTGAGAATAAAAATACTAAAATAGTTAACGGAAGATACGTTTTTAACGAGTCATCACAATATATTAATTAAAGAAATGTAGTTTTCTGAATATTTATTAAGAAAACATACATATGTCAGTAATAGTTGAACCACAAAGAACAAAACTTTATACCCGTGTAAAACACCTATTAGGTGCACCAATACGTAGTATCGAAATAGAAGATGAAATGATGGACTCTTTATTAGAGTTATCTATTCAGGATTACGCACAATATGTAAACGATTGGTTAATAGAGTCACAATGGACATCACTTTATGGTATGAACTTAGACGAACAATCAGTTACTAGAGCGTTTACTACTCGTTCATTAGATTGGGAAACTCAATACACCTATTCTTATTCTAAAATAGTCGGACTTCAAGCCGGTGGAGACTCAGTACTCAAGAAAGATTATATTGACTTAAAAACCAACCAACAAATTTATGAAATACCGGCAGGTAGGGAATTAAATGAATTATTATGGTTTTCAAGAGCAGAATTAGACGCCGCGTTTTTCGACCCATTTATGGGTGGATTTGGTGGTATGGGTGGTGTAGGTTTAGGTGGTGGTGCCGGTTTTTCACAAATGGGACAAACGGGTAACTACATGATAACACCCGCTTTTGACATTTTACTTAGAATGCAAGACATAAATTTAAAACGAAGACTTATTGGTGGTGAATTAACATATAGAGTAACTGCACTACCTGAAGGAAAGAAAGCCGTACATCTTTATAATGTACCTGGAGGTAAATTTGATTTTGGTACAATAGAAAATAACGAATATAGAGTATGGTATTGGTATTACGAAACTAATGATAGGGAAGATTGTTTAGCTAAAAATCCCGATGTGGTAAGGTTACCTTCTGATATCCCAATCGATGAAATGTTATGGGCAGAACTAAATAATCCGGCACAGGCTTGGGTTAGAAAGTGGTTTGTTGCTTATGTCAAAGAAACCTTAGGACGTGTAAGAGGTAAATTTAGTGGTAATTTAAAAACTCCAGATTCTGAAGTAACAATGGATTACGATTCTTTACTTACTGAGGCTAAAGATGAAAAGAGCAAATTAATGGAAGAATTAATGGCTCGATTGGAAAGGCTGAGACCCGATAAAATGATGGAAAGAGAAGCTAATTTAGCTGAGAATTTAAATAAATCATTACAATACCGAGCATTACCGAGACAAATGTACGTAATTTAATTATGGGAATTATAAAAACACGACCAATTAAAAAAATTATAAATGGTAAAGAAACTATTTTTTCTGAAACTATTGTGGTAATTAATGTACCCTTTTATAAGACAAATGGTGAGAGTACAATAGTGGTTAAAAATAGTAATACCGAATGTGTCATTTTATTAGATGAAACCACTACAGAACATATAACCGTAAAATCTATGTCGGACTCTATAGTAAAAACCGACAAACTAATCGATGAACAATATGAAGAAATTAGACTCGAAAAGTTTGCCTCTGTTGAATTAAGATTTATAAATAACTATTGGTACGTTATGTCTTCTGACGGTCTAAAGAATTCATAATATTCATATTTTTATTAACGTATTCCATATCCACTAATTTAGTTGTGTTCTCAAGATACATATAATATGGGTTTATTTTAACGTCATCCCAAAACCTAATTTCAGGGTCAGATAATGTTAATACTTCATCCAAATTATCCTGACTACCTTCTTTCATGGGGAATCCTCTAACCAACTTAGTTTGTGATTTAGTAAAAAACGGTCTATCATCCGGATTATCCACCAATATTTCGCTACGAATTTCAGGAGAAAATACTACCAACAACGGTTCAATACGTTTGTTAAATGCCGCCATATAACGAGGAATATTGTATTCACCTAATTTGTCAGGTGTTTCACTAATATATTTATCATCAATTAAATAACAATTCAATACGATTTCTGTGGAATCTGGAGGCATCGGTTTACCGTTATTTATAGCATATTCTCGCTTTTCTGCCGCAGTGGCATTCCACTTATTCTTTTTTTGAACGTCACCGTGAGATTTTCGTTCACCATTATTAACATAATAAATAGTGTCACCTAATCCCACATTTAAGTTATGTTTTATGGCTAACTCCATATGTGCCTGTCGAGACATTAGTGACCCTGATTTAGTTCGTTTTTTTACGTGTAATTTATAATCACTTATACTTTGTTTGACACGAGATTTATTAGCGATTTTAGAAATTGGTATCTCCAAGTTATAAATTTTATTTACGTACTCATAATAGAAATCTAAAAACTCATGTCCTTTACCATCTAATAAAAGACGTAGACCTTGGTCCAAAAACTCAGCCACATACGTTTGAAGTTTTTTAGATTTAATACTATTACCCGTTAATTTAACCTTACCCGTATCAGTGAGTAGTGCGTAGTTTTTACGTGCAACATTTATAGTGGATGGCCATACACCATCAGTATCTAACCCCATTTCGCCTCTCATAAAAATATCGTTATACTCCGCTACGTCCGCCTCAGTACCAATATACTCTTTACCTTCTTCAACCAACCCGTTCAATCCTTTACCGATATATGTGTGTTTTTCACGTTCAGGTGGAGATGAAAAGTTTACACCGTCCGTATCCATCACTAATGGTTTGTAACCTCTCTTCATAAACCACATTATCATTTGTCTAAGATATTGTCTACCCGTACAGGTAATTTGTTCCCCCATATCCATATCACCCCACGGAAATACGTGTGGAGCGGATAATGACCCGAAAAATGCGTTAATGAATATTTTAATCGGTAATTGTTTACGATTATACTTTTTAGATTGTTCAGGGTCTGAAACGTATAAATCTGAAGCCAATTTTTTATAAGTGATACGAGTATCTCTAAAATACTTTAACATACTCTTCATGGCCCCCGTTACATCACATTTAGGGAAAATATCATGAACTAACTGTATCGATGGGTATAGTGAGGAGTAATCTAGTTTTAAAACGTCCGTAGAGTACCCTACCGCCATCAATCTTGATAACCCACCTGTAAATGGTCGTTTTTCACCTTTCTTAGGAATTGCTAAGTTATGTTTATATGACCAAGCGGCCATAATCATTTTCCATAATGTGGCAGTACCCATTGTTGATAACCTCTCATATGTGGTAGGTACTAATTTAGAAAGAAGGAAGTTTGCTTGATTAAACTCCTCGTCTACAACCATAGTCTCCCAAATATCATCATAAAGATATCTTTCAATAATGTAGTTCCCATTTACCTTTTCATAGTGTCCTGGAAATCTTTCCATTAGGTTTTCAGTACCTATTGAACCAACTTCTTTGTAACCACCTGTCTTTGGGTTGAAATAATAATCTTTATTGTCAAAATAAATTTTACCAATTTTATCTCCTTCAACATAAACACGGTTTTCTTTTTCCGCCCCAATGAATTGAGTAATATATTTAAGTCCCCAACTTTTAATATCTGAGTTAATTGCCTGAGTTCTTCTAACCGCATGAGCAATATCAATGATGTTATAACCCCACATCATTGTTTGAGTGTATGGTTCCATTTCATTAGCTAACTTCAACATACCCTCTTTTTGTCTTAACTTTTGTTTGGGATTTAATGTTTTAGATATTTTTTTAACATCTAACCCTAATATTTCCGCTCTACGAAGAATAAAAGGAAAATCGAAAAAGGCTGAGTTATAACCACCAATCAAGGTTGGTTTTATACTTGCGATTGTATCAAAAAATTCGATAATAACTTTACGTTCCTCTTCATCGTTTTCACAAGCAATAACCTTTTCGAAACCTTTATTATCTTTCATCCCTATAAGGAATATTTTACTATCCTCAGGTGATAATCCTGTAGTCTCAATATCAAATACGAAACGATGTACCTCATCGTATTCATCGAAACCTTTAAAAAGTCTTTTATTTTTTTGTATTAGATATTGTTCAGCAGGTGCCAGAATCATTATATAGTCTGAATTACCACGACCCCACGGGTCTAATCCACCACCTTTAAAAAAGTTTACTAAATTACTATATGATTTAGTTGTCTTAACTAAATATTTTAAACCCTGTTCCATACGGGTGTCATTGTGAGTATCTAATGTCTCAATAATGATTCCGTGTGTGGACATTGCTTGTTTTTGAGCCGACTTAGAACCACCATAAAAGTTGAGCCCTTGTAGGTTACCTACCCATGCAAATGGAATAAATGTGTCTGATTTTATTGATTTACCCTGTATTGGGTCTTGAATTACTTTGAATATTTTTCCTGATGCGTAATCATATTCTAACGCTACAATATATTTTTCAGGGTCCTCACCATTGAGGAACGTTTCAATTTGTTCTTGTGATACCATATTATTTGTTTTTTCGTTTGAGACATTTTACTCACATCGTATTGATGTGATTACTCTTTAACACTTAAACAAATTATAGGTAATGATTATAGAATTGTCAAACTATTTTGTGTTTCTTTCTTGCCATTCGTAAGATACTGAATCTTCATCTATCGGACCACCTTTAGCCCAAGTATAGCAAGTTCTAGCTGAGTGACATTTGAAGTTGTGCATCCAACAGTAACCTAAACGACCATCATCATCTGATGTTACTCCAGGCATACATTCATCCATTCGTTTTGATATATCAAACGCTACACAGTTACCACATAAAGATTTTTTAGATGCCTCTTCAGTAGTATCCCAATGTTTCGCCAAGTCTATCCAATAATCACCAGGTTCATCTACATTTAATGGTCCATATTTTATATGTTCTGACTTTATAGATGAATCTCTATGTTTCGTATTTAATTCTAAATCTTGAGTAGCTTTTGGACAGTCCATTTCTGATTCACCTAATAATCTACGATTTAATCTTTCGATTACTAAATTTTTTTTTCTTCTTACGTTATTGCTCATATCTTAAATTATGTTAATATATAAATTTTCTCTTATTGGAGCAATTAGTTCACCCATTGAATTATGTATATGAAATTCACCGATAAATCTACCTTTAATATTAGTGTCCCTTTTACTCCATTTATAATAAATATAGTATTCATAAGGAGCATCAGGGTTAACTTGTATTTTTTCAGTGATATAAGCATTATTCATTAGTATTTTTTCTATACCATTAGCTTCGTTTTTCATTGAAAACCTAATTGTAGCAGTATCTAAATCCGCATCAAATATTTTATACGCATCTGTTCGTCCGTCTCTAACGACCTGCATTTTTAATATTGGTAATTCACTATTTTGTCTTATAAAAAATTCCATACTATCAATAAATAGTTTATATATTTAATTAGTCAGTTTGTGTTGGGCAATTTGTTTTATATGGGTGACCCGAAGGTAATGATGACTGTAACCCCCACTTACATGCTAAATAACCTTCAGCCTTTTCTAAATCAGTTAAGTCGGTACCACTAACTCCTGGTATATCTGCAACAGCAAAGAACTCAGCCATACGGCCATCCAGTTCTACTGATGCCCTATTTCTCATTAATCTTAATTGTTGAGATGTCTGTATACTATTGTCATAATCATTAACAGGTGTAAATGCGTTATTACCATTAACTCTTACACCTATCTGATTGCCCGATTTGTTAAACCAACAAGAGACAATCACCCATGTATTTTGAGAAATACTCTGAAAGTTCCAAGTTTGTAGATTTCCGATTCTAGAACTAATTCGGTTAGAAGATAAACCATCTAAATCTAATTCACCTGGCCATGTATTATTAGATGCACCCGCACTTATTGCATAATCTCTTTTTGGTGATTGGTCTGTTTCATAACTCCAAAAAGAATTTTTAGTGTTATTTGTTCTATGGTATTGAAATACACCAATAGACCAATGGTTACCTGACGACGCTTGTGTTTCAAAAGATGAACTTTGTATAAACTCATTATTACCATCAAAATCAAATACTCTTAAACTATTTAACCCATTTGTGACTATTGTTGGTGTACCATTAACATTTAAAGTACTATACGTTCCTGTTTTATCATTTACTGAGGATAATGTACCTGTAGATGGACTGTATGAAGTGGTGTCTGAAGCGTCAACCCACGCCACTACATTTACATCTGTAGGTGACCAATCTACGGGTGGGGATGTTGATGGAGTAATTGTAGGTGTTACTGTAGGCGTGACTGATTGGGTTGGCGTTGGTGTTGGTGTTACACAATCATCGGCAACATATCCTGAACTACCCCCTCCATTATCTTGGAAAATATTTCTTAGTGTTGTAAAACTAGGTTTAGTCAGTACTGGTGCAAAATAATTATTAAACAATGTATAACCTGAAATGTTGTTAGTTTGAATTCCTGATGGTGTTCTCATATTATCATTCCATTCTGGAGATAATGACCCACCATCCCAAAACTCGGACATTTCCCACATACCGAAGTTTAATAAGTACATATACTCTTTATACGCCACTTGAGCTTGACCTGTATCCCCACTCCAATTAGGTGCATAGTCAGTTGGGTCATACATACCATTCTCGATAGCTTGTTTCATGGATAAGTGTAGGTCTGTTGTTTGCCAATTTGGGTTTTCTTCCGCCATCCAATTTACTGCGGTCGATGAGCCGGGAACCGCACCCATAATACCGAATAGATGTACGGTATGGAAAATATGTTCAAATACCTCAGTTATTACAGTATCACCACTTGTGGAACCACTTTGATACCATACCATGTCATTAACTGCGTGAGTATCTAAGAATTCTTCATAACCTGTATATCCAGTTATACCTTCATCTGTTAACCAATTAGGGTCATAGTTATCTCCACTACCATACCCAATTCTTTGAGCTGTTGGTAACCCCTCGTGTATAGTACCCTCATCACCTCTTAAAGTTGCTACTAAATTATTTTGATATGATAGGGTAATTCCCGTGGCTGATGGGTCCATTATTAATTGGAATGAACGAGCAACTTTTTTAGAGAACTCATCAGGTACCGCTGCCTGACCACCAACCGCACCGGCAATGACCTCTAACATACCACTAACGTTAATACTTCTATCGAATACTGCTCCATTACTGGTATCTGCAGTTAAAGGTCCTGCGACATAACAACTAAGAAGAGCTGCGGCGGATGTTGTCGGTGTTGGGGTTAAAGTAGGTGTTAATGTAGGTGTATTAGACGGGGTAGGAGTTGCAGTATTAGTAGGGGTATTAGTTGGTGTGACCGTTGCAGTATTCGTAGGGGTATTGGTTGGAGTATTCGTAGGAGTATTCGTAGGGGTATTGGTTGGCGTATTAGTTGGAGTATTCGTAGGGGTATTCGTAGGGGTATTCGTAGGGGTATTAGTTGGAGTATTCGTAGGGGTATTCGTAGGGGTATTCGTAGGGGTATTNGTTGGNGTATTCGTAGGGGTATTNGTAGGGGTGGGCGTTAATGTTGCATCTGGTGTTGAAGTTACTGTTGGAGTATTGGTAGGGGTGTTAGTAGGAGTTAAAGTTGGTGTATTTGTAGGTGTGGGTGTTGGTGTTTGTGTGGTTGTCGGAGACGCTTTTAGTGGTGGATTTGTACAACTACTCACACCTATTACCATACCTTTTTTAACTTGTATCACATCTCCGTTATCCATAGAAATGTTAAGTGCGATGTTTGTGTCATTTATCGGATTTTCACCGTTAGGGTCAGAGAAAATCGGATTATTCCTTTCAGGATATGTGTTAGTTTGATTTCTAAAACGTGCGAAATAATATGTTTCACTTTTAACCGCAACACAGGATGTTGACCCAGACGCACCTAAGAATGAAGGTAGTGTAACGGGACAATTAATTTCCAAATTAAAAAATGTACCGATTGTCCATCCCATATTCTCAATAGCAACTATTGTTGATTGAGCAATTGTTTTTGGTATTACCATAAGGTTAAATTCATTGTCACCTCCTGATTGATAATCGCCATTATTATAAGTAACGGTTTCAAACCCATTAGGTAACCAAGCGTCATTACCATTAACATCAAGACCTAAAATAAAACTATCATATTGTATTGGAACACCCGAACCAACTGACGGAGCATTGCCACCAACAGTTGTGTATGATGTACTTCCGTTTGTTGATTCTAACGGAGTAAATATTGATAGTTTTGGGCTAAACAATCTATTATAGTAATTACCGTTATGTAGAACTCTAATACCATCAGGTGCTGTTTGGGGGTTAAAGTATATTATTACCGCACCTAAATCAGCGGGGTCATTACCAACATTAAAATTAGAAAGATATTTTCCCAGTGTACCACTTGGTATGTTAGGACTATCATCACAATTAAATGATGGACCTACCGAAGTCGCTGTAGGTGTTGGAGTATTTGTTGGAGTTACGGTATTAGTAGGTGTTGGAGTATTTGTTGGAGTTACGGTATTAGTAGGTGTTGGAGTATTTGTTGGAGTTACGGTATTAGTAGGTGTAGGAGTATTAGTTGGGGTTACGGTATTNGTAGGTGTAGGTGTATTAGTCGGGGTATTAGTAGGAGTTGTAGTTGGCGTATTAGTCGGGGTATTAGTAGGAGTTGTAGTTGGCGTATTAGTCGGGGTATTAGTAGGAGTTGTAGTTGAGGTATTGGTAGGTGTATTAGTAGGAGTTGTAGTTGAGGTATTGGTAGGTGTATTAGTTGGCGTATTGGTTGGAGTGTTTGTTGGTGTATTAGTTGGCGTATTGGTTGGAGTGTTTGTTGGTGTATTAGTCGGAGTGTTAGTCGGAGTTGTAGTCGGAGTTGATGTAGGTGTTGATGTAGGTGTTGGAGTCGGACTTGCGGCACACACATAAAAGTCCCAAATTGTACCTGCTAAATTTACAGTATCAAGATTTGTTAGAGTAATTTTAGTTATACCCTCACCATTCGATGAACTAATAAGTGATACCCCTCTTTGAAAACCACCCAATTGGTTTGCTCTCAAGTTAACTTGATATTGACCTACTTGTACCGTCTCATAAGTCACATATGTCTGAAACTGTGTTGCCAACGTTTCACCTACAATTGGTACATCATTTTGTGAGTCGTCTGTAGCGGTTATCCCTACAACTTCATAAATTTCTGGGTCTGTTGAGTATCCCCATGCACCATTAATAAACCCTATGGAAGATATAGGTGAATCAAACTCCATTGTCATCGTACCCTGTATAGATTTTATACTCATTTGAGATGATGATGAACTATTCATATTATTCCAATAAAACCCATCACACCATTCATCTACATCTGGAGTTGATGGGATATATGTTGGGGTAAAACCTTGGTATGTTGTAGTCAGTACGATACCATTGGATAATGTTTTTGTTCCGTTCCCTGTTTGGGCATTAGGAAATCCTTCTGGTTGAGTTTTATCAAAACATAAACTAGCGGGTTGTTGAGTTGGGGTTGGTGTAGGGGTGTTTGTCGGAGTTGGAGTCGGAGTTACCGGAGTGTCAGACCCGAAACATTCAATACTAACATCATTAGATATTACTTTATACTCGTAACATCCTGGACTACCGGCAGGTAAATCGCTAACTAAAATATTTAATGGAAAATCGTCATATGTGAAATTAGTACCATACGTTTCCCATGGACCACCGACACAATCCCTGAATTGTACTGTAAACGTAAATACCGGTGATTGCATATTAGTGACAATAGATAACTCACAATAAGGTTCTTCATCTTCACATACCATATGTTGACCGTATGTTGAACCGTAGGTGTATCCGTCAGTTATTCTTTCTGGTCTAAATGCTAAATTAATAAAAGAAGTTCCGTTATTAGCACAATATGACATAATAGTATGACAACCAGGGTCCGATATTTGACATTGAGGTCCGCTATTGAGGCCATTTGCACAATCAGGAATATATGTACCTGAGAAAGAACCTAAAGGAACTGAGTAGTTACCAAAATTCCACGTATGGAACCCAAGAACCGCATGACCTATTTCATGAGCATGTAAGAAATTATCAAATAAATTACCGGTTACCCCTGACATAACATAGGGTAAATCTACGTTAACATTATAAGCGACCGCAACATTATTAATTGTATTGTTAATATCGGGATAATAAATTCCTAAGAAATTAGATATTCCTTGTAATCCTGTGTTATTAAAACTACTTCGATTTATTTGATAAACAAAGTTATAGTCAACACCTGGCAATATAAGATTATGATTATTTTTATAGTACGTACCAATGGTATCTCGGTATTGAGTATATCCAGGATTTCCTGCAATATTCCACGGTTCAGTTGCTGCATTAGTCCATTCTACGATACCTTTAACTTTAAAAGTGAAGTCACCATTAAAACTTGGCTCATAAAAGGCATTAAGGAATAAATTCATCGATTCAATATAAAGCTGTGGATTACCACCATTTTGTTGTATTCTATTATATGAATTAAATGGTAAATCATATATCATATCAACACAATAATATTGTGACCCGCTTAATGATTGAGACATCATAGATTCTCTAAATTGTTGAATTTCTCGCTCTTTAGGGTTTACGGTATTACCACAATTGAAATCAGGACCATCAATGAAAGCTTTAAATGCTGTGTACAGTCTATCTGAACTTTCAGTTAGTAATACGGTCGTATCGTTCTTTTCATATAAACAATAAACCGTAGTTTCACTAATACCTAAACTACCGATACTCTTATTACCGTCTTTAATTCTATAAGTTCTAAGTAATGGTTTTACATTTTCTATAGTACCATACACACCATCAAGTATGTCTTCAACAGTTACTTCATTTTGACTTGATAAGGTTATTTCAGAATTAGAATACTCCGCCTTTTCTAAGGTCATTATCTCCATAGTACCATTCCAACTAGGGATTGCCATTTCAAAAGAGTCATAATTATTATCGTAGATACTTTTCAGAGTTGCTGAATTATAACTAAACTCTGATAAGTTTTCACCCACAGAATCAAATGTAAATAACCCGATAGGGTCATTATTAAAATCGGAAGACACACAATTTAAATTACAACTTAATGAATAGTTAGGTGTTGAACTTACTGTCGGAGTTGGTGTTGGCGTTACACTTGATGGGGTAATTGTTGGGGTGTTAGTAGGTGTTACGGTATTAGTTGGTGTTATCGAAGGAGTGATTGTGTTTGTAGGAGTTATTGATGGTGTAACCGAAATAGTCGGTGTAACGCTAGGTGTAACCGAAATAGTCGGTGTAATTGAAGGCGTAACCGAAATAGTCGGTGTAATTGAAGGCGTAACTGTTGGTGTAACCGTATTTGTTGGGGTCGGTGTGGGTGGAATTGGTGATGGTACTGGTGAAATCCCTCCACCGTTACCTTTACTTGGTTTACAACACAATTCGGTACGACTAAAAGATTCGGTTATATTAATGAATAACTTTTTTCTTCTTGGTAGTATTATTTCTCCTTGGTTATTTTTTATTTTAAATTCTCCAACATAACCGCCGATATGTCTTGTTTCATGAGAAGTTAATTGGTAATAAACATAGTACTCTACTTCTTCAGTATCTATCGTTGATGGTTTAACCATAACTGAGGCGGGTTTATTCATAATATAATAAACATTTGTTTCTTCATTCCACATACTAAAAGTGATAGTCGAGTCTTTAGTTAAGTTATCAAACTCTCTAAAGTCAACTCTACCATCTTTTACTATCTGTACCTTTATAATTGGTAACGTACTATTTTTTCTTATAAAAAATTCCATTATGTTATCACATTAAAGTTAGGGTCACAATCCGTTTCGGATATATTAAAACCAAAATCACAAGTTATTTCATCAGTCACAAAATCAAAATCACATACCGCCTCTTCAGCATCAAAATCAAAGTAACATCCCAATAAACAAGGGAAACAGTTACTACACCAAAAGTCATATAAATTATATCTATCTTTTAGTTCTCTATAATTATGTTGAACTTGCGGAGTCGACAATGGTTCGGTATACATCCTAAATTGAGATATTCCACCCATAAAAGTTCCCCCAAAATTAGGTTCAAGTAAAATATCAGTGGTTAAACCAGATAATGAAGTACCCGATAAAGTTTGGTTTGGCATCGATTCAGGGTCCTGTATATATTTTCCTTCTGTGGCGGTACATGCACTAAACATTAAACTCTCTCTAAGTCCTTGGGTACCTCCGCCCCAACTTACATTAAATGGTACTCCAAGTTGTTTTTCTTTTTGAGTATTTAATTCACGAGGTATAATTTCTTCAAAATCCTCAATAACCATAAATAGGTAACCATTAACATATAATTTTAATAACCCTCTTCTTCTGTCTTTATTACGTAACCATTTTCTATTTAATTCAATTAAACTCTCCTTTTTCTCTTTTTTACTACCTATATGTGTTTGTGGTGGCATTATTAAATTGTACGCGGCACCATTTATTGCTGACGGGTAAACCACATCTCTTATATCACCTAAACCTCCCCAATTAATTAAATCACAGTCCTCTAATGTTTGATACCTCTCAAATACAGCAGAAAACATTACCCATCTTTCTTCAGTATTAGCAGTTAAACAAACTAATGAGTCGTACCCACAATCATCATATATTCCCCTAACCGAACAAATCTCATTAATACAATAACCTGAAGAATATGTTAATCCTGTCGTTCCACAGCTACCTGTTGTAACACAGTCACCTGTTAATTTAATGTATTTAACACATAAGTGTGGGTTTTTAGGGTCCCCCGATAATCTTATTGACATGGCATTTGAAAGTGCATCAACCCCTGGGTCTACTGGTGGGTTTACTATTGTAGTATTATACGCTCCGCAAGGTCCCGTATTATGTTTAACTGTGGTACCTGTAGTTGGAAAAACTTTAAAACAATCTGAATTGGTTACTCCTGTGTCGGCACAAGCACATGTTCTTATACAATCATCTAATCCGGTGGTAACTCTTTTATATGTCCATTCTGTACTACTGCTACCTGAGGTATCAACATTAAACCCGCAGTTATAGTTATAACAACCTAAACCGTCTGAGCCTTGATTACCTCTTTTAGATTCTACTTTACCTGAAGCAGGATGGTAATATTTATTTTCAGCCCTTGTACCAAAATAAAAAAACATACCCGCATTTTCAGGGTAGACATCATTTAAATAAACTTCAGAAGGTTGTATGTTAAATTCTTCTCTTTGTCTTGGTTTAATCACAGTTTCCATAGTCCATCCTTTATTTACTCTTTCAGGAAAAACTTCGTAATCATAACCAAATAATTTATAGAAACCTTGATAAAATCCTCCGTATAACTCATTGTAGTAACCTACCGAATCAAAATTGTTTTTAGACACAATGTTATATATTGTTTTTGAATTACCTGAAAACCTATGATTAGGCCAATCGGCGTATGAGGTTACGGGGTGAAATTTCATTCTACGGTCATAGTAATGTGGGTTCCATTTTTCAAAATCATTAATACCCATTGTAAATGTTATAGTTTCACCAGTCATTTTATCATATAATCCATTATCGGTCGCCACCAAACCTATATCACATAAAGTAGTTGCCGATTCACAAAATAAATCAACATTTTTAGGATTATAATAATTTTCAGATACTAAAGTATTTCCACTATAATTAACATTCCATAACAATCTCATTTTTTGATTAGATATATTTGATGATAAATCTATATATACGGGCAACCTATCTCCATCGTCTTCAGCGATAAGTTTTTTAGAAAATACAACTTCCTCATCATAATCTCTTTCATCTGAAGCAATCGTAAGGTCAAAGTAACTACTATCATCTAAACGGATATCGTATCGATTAAAATTATAATTATTAATATTCTGACTCGCCATGAATGGTTTTTATAGATAAATACTTTGTTCGTAGTATTTATATTAAAAAAGAATCTATGAAGTCGTATCTTTATAAAACAAAGGAGGGTGCTGAGAAAGCCTCAAAGGAATTGGGTTGTGAGGGTTCTCACAAACATAAAAGAAAAACATTTATGCCGTGTAAAACACATAAAGAGTTTTTAGATGCCACTCAAACCTCAAAACCTGATGGGGAAATGGATGAAATAATTGACTATGATGGTACTATGTTAAATTCTAAAATACCGATTTTAGACCCTAATGTTAGTGCAGATGGTAACACAACTATGGATAAAACTGTCGCAATGGCTCGTATTACACAAGACCCACTAACAAGAGGTTATAGAACATATTATGGTGAAAGTATTGAAAAACGAGAAGTTAGTGAAGAAGATATGGAAGATGCCTTTGGTTATGACGAAACCAAATTTATGGATGCAGATGAAACTATAGATTTCTTTATGGATGAATTAGGTTTTGATGAGGACGACGCTAAAGGTAGGTCGGAAGAAATGGGTAAAGACCCTAAATTAGATGATAGTTCAGAATTTAAAGGTAAGAAAAATTTTGTTATGAAAGGTCGATTAACTGAAAAAGGAAAAGTTTTAAGTAAAGAAGACTTAATTAAGATGGCTGATGATATGTTAGTTAGTAAATCTGAAGATAAAGATTTAAAAATTGACCGTAAACTTTCACCAATATTAGTTAGAAATATAAAGGCATTAAAAAAATTGGCATTATTAGATGGTATATCAACATCCGAATTAGTTAAAATTTTAAAAAATGAATAAGGAATTATATAACAGAAAAGTTAAAGTACCTGAATCACTTTGTAATCACCTCTCTCAGTGTTTTGATTCTGTTGATGCCGATAGTAATGTTGAAGGATTTAATAGAAACCAAGATTTAAGAAAAAGTGGTGTGGCCACTTACCAACAAATTAAAAGAATTAAAAATTGGTTTGAAGGTTATGAGGGTAATAAAGAAGATTCTCCATACATTTTAAATGGTGGTGAAAGAATGGAAAAGTGGTGTGATAGTGTTTTAGACCACTGGAGAAAAACTTTAGACATAGGTAAAAAAGCCAAATCGGAAGGTGGTATGGAAAATGAATATATAAAATATCACACTAAAGATGGGATAGTTGTTAGTCCTAGTCAAAAACATGAGAAAGGTATTAACAAATTTGACACATCTGTAACTGAACAAATAAAACAAATAAACGATATAATGAAAACATTAATATAATGGCAACACAAAATGACAAATTAGACTTCGCACAACCAGCTAACTCATTATCTGAATATGCTGAAGCGGAAAGAGCAAAGTTATTCCCTAAGAATGATTTTTCACCAAAGAGTGACCTTTACTCACCTCAACATCCCGACGCAATGGCGGATGGTGATAATATTGGTAGAGGAACCGCTCAATTTTTAGATGTCTACAACGAAACCGCTGGTACTTCAACAGATATACAGGCAAGGGTTGAAAACACAAAAATTGATAAATATAGTCCTAATAAACCCTACCCTAACTTCGACTTGTAATGAAATTACTTACTACGGTTAAAGGCCTCATAAATGAAATCGCATCTCTTAATGATATTGAAAAATCAATTAGAGACCGAAAAGTTGTGATTATTAATTATGATGGTAAAGAACCTGGTGGTAAGGGATATAGAACAATTGAACCTGTTTGTGTGGGTAGAAGTAAGGGTGGTAATAATATGGTACTCAGGGCATGGGATACTGAAGGTGCGTCACATACCGCAACTATAGGTGAAAAACCATTACCAGGGTGGAGACTATTCAGAGTTGATAAAATATTTACTTATAAGTTAACTAATGATACCTTTAATGAACCTAGACCTAACTACAACCCTAACGGAGACAACAGTATGTCTAGTGTAATTTTAAACGCAAAATTTTAATATAAAATAATATGAGTGACTTAATGCAGAAATTAGCAGTTTCTAAAAAAATAATGGATAAACACAATGGGACACCTAGAAATCAGGGTGGGGGTTCATTACCCATGTCCGAAAATGTGAACGCAACTTATAATGTACCTCAAGAAATGTTACAACAACAGGTACCACAACAACAGGTACCACAACAACCTCAAATTTCTCAACCAGTTAATAATGGAGAACCTGTAAGTGAGAATGCGATTAAAAATTCTAAATTACCTGATGAAATAAAAAAATTAATGTTAGAGAATCCTATAGTTCAACCACAATCTAATGGTCCGGTATTAACTGACGAACTAATACAAGGAGCCGCACGACTAATGAATAATAATACAGTACCTCAAACAGGTCCTTTACAAAACGAAGGCAATACCGTTACCACTAATCACTCAACAATCCCAAACAATAACGATTTAAAACAAATGATTAGAGATGTTGTTCGTGATACTGTTAGAGATGTGGTTAGAGAAGAATTAAAAAGTTCTGGAATTATTACCGAAGGAAACCAAAAAGTTAACGAAACTCTATCCCTTAGAGTAGGTAAACATGTGTTTGAAGGTAAAGTTCTTAAAGTAAAAAAAGTAAAACAATAACAATACCTTTTCTTATTAAAAATCTTTTACTATATTTTGATTAAAATTAAATTATATGTCAAAGATAAGAGTATTGGTACTACCATCCGATAGAACAGGCGTCGGTAAATTTCGTTCAGTTGAACCTCACATTTTTCTACAAAATCAAAATCCTGATGACTTTCATGTCGATATAGATTATGACCCAAAAATTAATGATGATGACTTTTGGAAAAGTTATGATATGGTTCATTTTCATAGGACAATCACCAAAGATTATGATAGTACACCCGCGTTAATTGATAAATTACATAAATGGGGTATAGTAACTGTAGCGGATATTGATGATTATTGGTTACCCACTAAGGAACACCCCGCACATGCTATGATTCAAAATAATAAACTGAATCTAAAAATTAGGGCAAACTTAAAAGCCGCACAATATGTGACGACAACTACAGAAATTTTTGCTCAGGAAATAAAAAAGTTTAATAAAAATGTTTTTGTTTTACCGAACGCAATTAACCCTAACGAACCACAATTTAAACATAAGACAGAACCTTCAGATAAATTAAGGTTTGGGTGGTTAGGGGGCTCCTCACATTTACATGATTTAAAAATATTAGATAATTGTTTTAGTAAATTAGGTAACTTAAAAGAAAAATATGAATTATATTTGTGTGGTTTTGATACTAGAGGTTCAGTAACTGAAATTGACCAAAAAACGGGTAATCAAAAGCAAAGAGATATTAAACCAGAAGAAACGGTGTGGGCTGAGTATGAAAAAATATTCACGAAAAATTATCAAGATATACCTGAGGAATATAAAAAATACCTTTTAACGTATAAACAACAACCCTACAACGATGAAAAATATTATCATAGAGTTTGGACACAACCCGTCACTTCGTATGCTAAAAACTACGCAAAATTTGACGTATCTTTAGCTCCGATTAAAAATCATATCTTTAATAGAATGAAATCTCAATTGAAAGTAATTGAAGCGGGATTTTATAAAAAGGCGATTATAGCCTCAAATATTGGACCCTATACAATCGATTTAAAACACGCACTTAAATATGGTGAATTTGTTGATGGTAACGCACTATTAGTAAATGAGGGTAGAAATCATTCAGATTGGGCGAAATATATTAAGAAATTGGTTAATAACCCGTCATGGGCTGAAGATTTAGGTGAAAGGTTGTATGAAACAGTTAAAGACACTTATGATTTAAATGTAGTAACAAAAACGAGAGCAGAAATATATAAAACAATAACAAAATGATAGATTTACCATTAAACAAACTTTTATTTTTCGATTTAGAAACTGTAGGTATCGAGAAAGATTTACCGACACTTAAGAAAAATAAACCAGAATTAGCAAGATTATTTGAGAGTTACTTAGATTGGTTTATTAGGAAATATCCTGACCAAGAAGGTAAAACACCTGAAGAGATTTTTATTAATAAGGCGGCATTAGTTGCGGAGTTCTCTAAAATTATAGTCGCATCTTTTTCTTTTATAACTCCAAGCGATGAGGTACATACTCAAACATTTGCCGAAGATGATGAAAAAGAATTATTACTTAAGGTAAGAGACTTATTAAATAAAGTTCAGAAATTAGATTTTCACTTATGTGGACATAATATTAAATTTTTCGATATACCAACTTTAGGTAAAAGATTTTTAACTAATAATATCTTACCACCAAAAATATTACCTTCATACGAAACTAAACCGTGGGAGGTAAAAGCTTTAGATACTAAAGATATTTGGCAATTTGGTAACAATTTTGGGATATCATCATTAGATTTAATGTGTGTGTCAATGGGCATTGAAAGCCCTAAAACAGGTGAAGTAAGTGGTAATTTAGTACACGACACCTATTGGAACGCAAATGGATTATCACCAATAGCAGATTACTGTGAAAAGGATGTAAATGTACTTGTGGAATTAATTAGAAAAATTTACAATTTAAAATAAGATATGTTTAAAAAATTTAATGAATTAAAAAATGATATGTCTAAATTAAAAGACATACAAAAACAACTTAGTGATGTGGACATGTCCGACCCTAAAGCAATGTTAGAGTCTTTCGGTGTTGATTATGATGAGTTAGAAAAATCATTCACTCATACGGGATTTGAACCAACACAAATAGATTATACTTTTAAATCCGTTAATCCTGAACCTAAATACCATTATGGTAGTGATTCGGGTTTCGATTTAAGGGCTAATGAGAAAGTGACATTAGAACCATTTGGTAGAGCACTTATCCCAACAGGATTATATATTGATGTACCACAAAGGAGTGAGGTACAAGTAAGACCTAAAAGTGGTTTATCGATTAAAAAGGGTTTGACTGTACTTAATACGCCAGGTACTGTAGATGAAGGATATACTGGTGAAATAAAGGTTATATTAATTAATCTTAGTAATGAAACACAAGTCATCGAATTTGGTGATAAAATAGCACAAGCAGTGATATGTCCTGTAATTCAAGGTCGAGACGTTAAATTAAATAGAGTTAAAGAAATTAAAGAAAAAGACCGTAACTCAAATGGGTTTGGTTCAACAGGAAATTAAATAAAATTTTATGATAACAATTGGATATTGTACTAAAAAAATTGACCCTAAGTTTAAAGAATACATAGAACAATCTTGTGGTGTCCATAAAATGGAGGTCATACCTTTTGAAAATCCAGGTACCCATTCATTAAGTGAAGCATATAATATAATTTTAGAAAAGGCGAGTAACGATATTGTAGTATTATGTCATGATGACCTTTACTTCGAAAAGAAGAATTGGGGGAATAAGGTACTTAAACACTTTAAAAGAAATCCTGAATATGGTATTTTAGGTGTTGCAGGTACTAAATTTTTTCCTAAATCATCGAGGTGGTGGGAAATTCAAGAAGAAATGTTAGGTATTGTAAATCACCAACAAGGTGAAAAAAAATGGACTAATCAATATAGTGAATCAAAGGGAAGTAAATTAGATGAAACTGTCATTGTTGATGGTCTTTTTATCGCTTTAGATAAAACTAAAATAAAACACACTTTTGATGAATCTTTTAATGGGTTCCATTTTTATGATTTAGGATTTAGTTTTAAAAATCATATTAGTGGAGTTAAGATTGGGGTATTTTATGATGTTAGAATAACCCACCTTTCAATAGGTCAGACAAATAATGAATGGGAAAGTAATAGGTTAAAATTCTTAAGTATGTACGAAGATAAATTACCTATACTTTTACCTACTAAATTTAATAAAAAACCAATAAAGAAAGGGGAGCCCTTAGTGACCTTAGCAATGCCAATTTATAATTACGCTAAAAGATTAAATCCTACTTTACAATCCGTTTATAACCAAGATTATACTAATTTTGAAATTACTTTAGTTAATGATGGTTCAGATGATGAGTACTGTTTAATGAAATTAGATTCATTAGAAGGTCAGGAAGGTATACGAATTATACATAAAGAAAATACGGGAGTGTCCGATACTCGAAATGTTGCAGTTAGAGAAGGTAAAGGTGAGTATATACTACCTTTAGATGCGGATGATATGATTTATCCTGGATACCTTAAAACGGGAGTTAACATTATAAAGAAAAATCCTAAAATAAGTCCTGTTTATTGTGATACTGTTCATGTTGGTGAAATGCAAGGTTTAGAAAAAAGACCTGAGTGGTCAAAAGAAAGACTTTTACAGGGACCATTTATAGTTAATAGCTCTATGTATTCCCGTGAAGCTTATAACTCAATAGAGGGATACAATACAGAAATGAAAGGATGGGTAGATTATGACTTATGGGTACAGATGATGGATGCTGGATTTATTGGTAAAAGAATCCCGAAGGGACTATTTATTTATTTCCACCATGAAAGTGAAGGTAAGGGGTCAGTCTCCACATCTGCACGACAAAATATGGGGGAGTTACATAAAACAGTCTTGGAAAGACATAAAAAAAGAAAAAATAACAGTAATGAGTAGTATTGACCAACAAAATAATGGTAACCCTCACACACATGAAACTAGAAATTCGTTCAACCAAAAAGTGGCGAAATTATCTATGTTAGGAAGAAGTAAAAAGGTACAGTGGAGTGATAAACGAAGATATCGAAACATATAATGAAAAATAATCCTAATGTTGAAGCTTTTGATGAATTTGGATTTATCCTATGGTACTACCTACCAGTTGCGTATCATCAATATTTAGAGGGTAATTTAAAATCAACTAAAAGTAAGATAGGTACCTCTCCAGTTTTTTATTTCTCACCAAACCATACTGAGTTAAATAAACATTTTGACCCACCAATTCTACCTAAATATTTAAAGGGTGAATTTGGTAATGTGTGTTATGGATTAAATAGTCCTAAGTTCACTAATACTGAATGGACACCACCACCTCTTAAGGAATTCTATAAAAATGATAAATATGTATATGAAAAACCAATCTTAACTATACATAATAAAAACACCAAAGAATGGTTATATCATCCAGAGAACTACTTTAATAGTGAAATTTTAGAAAAAATAATTAACACATTTAAAAATGATTATCAAATTGTCTATATAAGACCACCTGAGAATCCACATAAATTTAAATTACAAAGAGATAAGGGTCAAACCACTGTTAATATTAGAGATAAAGAAGTAATTAAAAAGTATTCAGAAGTTATTGATATTGAAGATTTATTAGAAAATAGTGATAAGTCATATAATGAAATTCAATTTATGTTACTCGCTAATTCAAACCATCATATAACACCTGCAGGAGATGCTGTTATACCTTGTTATTTTGGGGGAGATGTTTTAATTTATAATTGTCCTCGTTGTAAATCGTCAGCAAGAGGGGTATGGAAAACTGGCTCTTGGATGGAAAAGTTATCAGGGTCTAAAATATATGGATTTAATAATTATAATGAACTATTAAATAACGCAAAAGATAAGTGGTTATAATTTATCTTTGATGTAGTAACATCTCATAATATTTAGGTTTACATTGTCCTAACCACCATTGCATTTCAGAAAAACTACTCATATTTGTACCGTAAATGTCTGTAGATAAACTACCTAAGTATTGGTCTATTAATATGTCTTGCATACCTTCCACGGTAGTAAAATCCCCAAATTTGGTTCTTTTAGGTGTGGTGTAAACATCATATCTTTTTTTAATTAAATTTGTTATCTCAGTATCATCACAGGTTAATAAAATTTTACCTTTAATTTCATCCATTACCTTAAAAAGATTATCTTCTTTAAAATGTCTCCCCCATGAGTTATATTCCGCAGGAAAACTTCTAAAAGTTCTAACACTAACTGCACTATATTCTCCTAACTTTTCTTTTTCTTCTTTAATTTTATTTGAAATATAATCGATAGGTTCTAAAGTTTTAATAACTTCAATATATCTTTTTTTAAGGTCAATAGGTAACTTATCTTTACCCCCTTCATTATGTGTATTCATTTGAGGGTGAATAAATTTACAGTCAGATACTCTACCTATACCATTACCTGTGTAAATATTTTTATATAAATCATTAAACTTACATCTAACTCCACCACCACTTTTAGGTACATCCCATAAAAGATTTATATCGCCATATTCCACTATAGATGATATAATACATTTCATTCTATTAGAAATACCACCATATGGATTACAGTTAATCATAAAATTGTTTTTACATATTGTTTGTGGTATGACCTTCCTATATGACCCACAAAGGGGTCCCATATCGAACCAAAATCAATCATACTACACTTATCACCAATCTCATCGTAAAGTTCGTCTACGATAACATTAGTCGCCATAGAAGATGATAGACCAAAGA
>JGI20154J14316_10000060_pt1 | contig 77272 bp, 71 predicted proteins | sample COG_04_FD_14316 | JGI IMG/M metagenome (IMG submission 14316)
TGCCGTCGACCAGCGATTCCTTACAGCCATATTTGTTGTCAAACTTGGATTTGGTCACCGAGTCGTTGACATTGATTGCCGGGAACGGCAGTTGCCCGGACTTGACCAATTCATATAAGCGGTGCACCCCGGTTGTGGTTTCTTCTGATACGCCTCGGATCATTTCGCGCTGTTTTGTAAACCACCCTGGACTGGCCGCGATCCGCTTTTTAATCTGAGCAAAGACGGCTTCTTCCTCTTCGGATGTGGGCACCGCAATCAGATCGGTCTCACCGTTTTCTACCCGGGCGCCCAGTAAAACATAAAGCGTGGCATCCCCGCCATCATCGAGGATCATGTTTGCGCCGCCTTGGTCAAACATAAAGGTGCGGTCCTGATAATCCCAATGTTCGACAAGTGATTGGCCTTTGATTGCAAAGACCGGCGTGCCGCTTGCGGCGATTGCGGCTGCTGCGTGATCTTGGGTTGAAAAGATATTGCAAGATGCCCAGCGCACCTCGGCACCCAACGCCACCAATGTCTCAATCAGAACGGCAGTTTGGATCGTCATATGCAATGATCCGGCAATCCGCGCGCCTTTGAGAGGTTTGCTGTCACCATATTCGGCTCGCAGTGCCATCAATCCGGGCATTTCGGTTTCGGCAATATTTAATTCCTTACGGCCAAATTCGGCCAGATTGATATCTTTTACGATGTAATCGCTGCTCATCTAAATTCTCCAAGGGGTTCACCGGGTGCGCTAACACAACATAGTCCACAGGACAATGTGGTAAAGTAAAGCAGTATTTGACCACATGAATTAATACCCCTAAGGTTGTATTTTTATCATACTGAAAGCACACAGCCATGGCGGATAATCCGGTTTTAAAACGTTGGGAAGAAAATGCCGAAAGTTGGACAGTGCTCGCGCGCGCCGGGTATGACGTATACCGCGATGTTCTCAATACGCCGGCTTTTTTGACCTTTTTGCCATCTATTGTGGGCTTAAAAGGGCTAGATATCGGGTGTGGCGAGGCTGGAAATACCAGAGTGCTGGCCGGAAAAGGCGCCAAGATGTTCGGTATAGACTTTGCGCCCACATTTATACGCCATGCTCGGGAAGCCGAGCAGCATACACCCTTGGATATTGAATTTCATCTCGCCGATTGCAAAGAATTGCCGTTTGCACAGGCATCTTTTGATTTTGCGGTTGCGTTTATGTCGTTAATGGATGTCGATGATTTGGATCGGGCACTGGACGAAGCTTACCGGGTGCTCAAGCCCGGCGGGTTTTTGCAATTTTCGATTTTGCACCCCTGTTTTACCGCCATTGGCAGCCAGAAAACATGTGATGAGAACGGTGATCCGATCGGTCGCTCATCGGGAAAATATTTCACATCCTGCGCGGGAGAAGAGCAATCTTGGACGTTTGGCGCCGCCCCGGATGATATCAAGGCCCGGCACGCAAAGTTTATTACCCCGCGCTTTCACCAGCCAATTTCAAGCTGGATTAACAGCGTGATCGCTGCTGGGTTTGAGTTGGAAGCTCTGCAAGAGCCGCGAGCAACAGCCGCCGAGGTCGAAGTTTGTTCTGATCTGGCCAACAACCTGATAGTGCCGTTGTTTCTGCACGTCCGCGCCCGTAAAAGCGGTGCGAGGCCCGCGATAACCGGGTAATCTGGCCTTGCATCTGGGGTTTGGGCTGTGGCACCAAGTTGGAAAAGTTGACGAGGGACAGATGAAACAACCCCGCGCATGGCAACGCATGCTGTCGGGTCGCCGGCTCGACCTGCTGGATCCGACCCCTTTGGATATCGAAATCGAAGACATTGCCCATGGGTTGGCGTTTGTGGCGCGCTGGAATGGTCAAACACAAGGCGATTTTGCCTATTCGGTGGCCGAGCATTCGCTGTTGGTCGAGATGATTTATCACCGGCTTTGCCCCAGTTCCCCTGTTAAATGGCGCCTTGCTGCGCTCTTGCACGACGCGCCAGAATACGTCATCGGTGATATGATTTCACCGGTCAAAGCCGCGATGGGTGCCGGTTATGGGGATCTGGATGAGCGGTTGACTGGGGCGATACATCTGCGCTTTGGATTGCCGGCAAAATTGCCGGCGGCAACAAAGCGGCAGATCAAAAAGGCCGATAAAATCAGTGCTTGGATGGAAGCCACGCAGATTGCAGGATTTGCCACTGCCGAGGCAGACCAATTTTTTGGCAAACCCAACCCGTCATTGATCGAGGGGCTTCGGATAGATCTGCGGCCGCCAAAACAGGTGCGCAAAGCCTATATTGATAGGCATCTCAGCTTGCTGGATCTGTTGTGATATTCTTGACCGTCGGGATGGTCAATCTGCGTGACCTGAAAATTTAACGGTTTATGAAACAAAGGTACCGAAAATACCAGGATAACAGGGTATACCACTGCTTGTTAATTTAATCATTTTACGTGTATTTTACATTTTTATGTTTCGATTCTGTGTTTGATTTTTTTATATCGACTGGAGCGTTGACCACTGCGGTTATAAAATTGACCCAGTACGACCAGAATTTATTTTTTACAAAGGTTGGATTATGACTTCATCAGTTCAAAAAAGCCTTTCAAAAGCGGATAAATATTTGAAATTGGGAAATTTTGCCGCTGCAGGAATAGTCTATCAGCAAATACTCTCGAAATATCCAAAAAACAAAAAGGCGATTCAGGCTTATCAGCGGCTGAAGTCTGGTATGACATCTCAACCCTCCTCCCGCGATGAGGTGCCTACAGAAAAACTTCGCGAATTAGTAAATATTTATACGATGGAGAAATATGAAGAGGTTTTATTGAAATCAGAAGAAATTATCAAAATATATCCGAGATCTACAAGGGTTTTGAATATTATTGGTGCTGCGAACTCGGCTCTTAAAAGATATGAAATTGCAATAGACATCTATCGGAAAGCACTGACAATAAGTCCAAAAAATGCTGAAGTTTATAATAATCTGGGAAATGCTTTCAGAAGAAAGGGAGATCCTGATGCAGCGATTCAAAACTATCAGTGGGCCTTGAAATTTAAACCTGATTATGCAGAGCCCTACAATAATTTTGGGTTAGCTTTGGTGGATAAAAAGCAATTTGATGCTGCGATCAAATGCTATAGGAATTCACTAAAACTCAAACCTGGTTATGCGGAAACTTATTTTAATATTGGCAGCGCCTTAGTTGAAAAAGGCGACTATGATTCAGCAATAAAGAATCTCCAGAAAGCACTGCAGATTATGCCAAACCATCATAATGCCTGCAATAATATGGGCGCGGCTCTCCGCGCAAAAGGCGAGTTGCGGGCAGCCATCAAGAGTTATGATAGTGCCATTAAAATCAATCCTAAAAATGTGAATGCGCGGTACAATAAATCGTTACTGTTGCTCAATCTTGAAAGTTTTAAAAAGGGTTGGCCCGCTTATGAATATCGTTGGAAGAAATCCAAGCTGGACTCTGTACCCACTTTATCTAGCAGGCCTAAATGGCACCTGGGGGATCAGGGTCGGGTCTTGGTTTGGGGTGAACAGGGTATCGGAGATGAGATCATGTTTTCCTCTTTGATTCCCGATCTTCACGCGGCCTGCTCGCACCTCATTGTGAAGGCTGATAAACGCCTGATCCCGATTTTAAGTCGCTCATTCCCAAAAGATATTGAGTTTGTTGAAAATAGCGTACCGGTTGCCGAAGATGATTATGATGCTCATATCGCTATGGGATCGCTGCCACTGCATTTTCGACCCAATATCGAGAGTTTTAAAACAGCAGCGCAAGGCTATTTATCTGCAGATGGAAAAAGAGCCGCAGTTTTGCGGGACAGGCTTTTAAGTGACGGCTCGGAAATCCTGATTGGTCTTAGCTGGCATTCAACTTCTAAAATACGGGTCGCACAAAAACGCACAATTTCCCTCGGTCAGCTTGCCCGCGCGTTTCAGGGCGAGAACGTCAAGTTCGTAAGCTTGCAATATGGCAATATGGACGATGAAATTAATCGGGTAAGGCAAGACCATGGGATCGACGTGGCACAAGTGGGACAGATCGATAATTTTCACGATATCGACGGCTTGGCCGCGCTGGTCACTGCCTGTGATCGCATTGTGTCGATTGATAATGCCACGGTTCATCTGGCAGGTGCGCTGGGCAAGGAAATGGATGCATTATTACCGCGCGTGAGCAATTGGCGCTGGGGCATTCATCCAAATAACAGTTATTGGTACAATTCGGTCCGGTTGCGCCGCCAAACAGAACGTGAGGATTGGGCCGAAGTGTTGGCACAGATATCTTAGTATGGCTGTGATGTCGCCAAATATTCGGCCGGCTACTCGGCAAGATGGCCAAAGCCTGTGCGCATTATTGAACCAAATTATCGAAACTGGTGGGACAACGGTGCATGTCAATCCCTTCGATAGTGACCGATTGCTTCGTCATTATATCGCCCCGCCTTTCGCGATCAGTTGCTTGTGGCCCAGCACCCAGAGCACTGCGACCAGCTGATGGAGTTTCAAGCTTTGGAATGGGCTGATCCAAACTGGCAAGGGGTGGGTAAATTGCCACAAGGCTGGGCCATCATTGCCAGCTTTGTGGCGGCAGACTGTCAGGTGCGCGGCATTGGCAAAGCGCTGTTTCAAGCAACCCGACTGCGTGCGCAAATCGCTGGGGTCTGCAATATTGATGCGACAATCCGCGCCGATAATCCCAGCGGTTTGCGCTATTATGCCAAACTGGGCTTTATCGAATATCAAAGGATCGCAGATGTCGCACTTTCGAAAGGTATGGTTGCAGACAAGGTTTGCACAGCGTTCTCGGTAATAAAGCCATTTTGACAGTCTATCGACCGTGCCGTCAGACGTGTTCGCGCTCTATGGGGTACCAAGCTGCTTTTGATCCCTTTTAAGGTACATCCACTGAAAACTGACATAAGTTGTAAAAGTCATAATACCCTTATTTAATTGTATGTTTTGTTCAAATACTGTCTACTCAGCCGCATGTCGCGATGGTATTTTTTCCAACCGTTTGACAAAATTATGGAGCATATTTTGTCATTAGATGTCGCAAACTGAAAATTTTGAAAGATCAAACAGTTCTATTATTTTGGTATGCTGCAAGCATGTATTCAATTTGAAAAAGATCTATGGGCCTTTACATTACCAACCCAATACAAATACGCCCCGCCATTCCGCAAGACGCAGAGGGTATAAGCCGCGTTTTGGCCGCTATCATCGTGTCGTGGAACAGCGACCGCGCCTGTGACCCGGCCTATGTGACATCTCACTATATTGCGGCCGCAGATCAGTTGACATGTACTGTTGCACTGGACCCGCATAGAGAGGGGATGGTGCTGGGGTTTCAATCGCTCAAGCTGGCACAGGCAAAAAACATCTATGATGTCACCCCGGGTTGGGGGGTTATCGGGACCTATGTTGCACTTGATATTGGCAGAAAAGGTATCGGCAGGCGGTTGTTTGATGCCACCCTGGCCATCGCCCAACAGGTTGGATTGGCAGACATAGATGCTACAATCGGGGCCGACAATGCACCGGGTCTTGCGTATTATGATGCCATGGGCTTTGAAACCTATCAACGCCGGGAAACCTCAGTTTCCAAGCGTTTCACTGTTCGCTTGCAATCTGGCTGATACCGGCCCGAAACGCGCTGAATCGCTTTGCCATCCATTGATCACCGGCCCATTGGTAAAGGCGTGGCCAGTGCAATACCCATCACGGCTTAGTCAAGGCTCAACATCCAAAGTCTCTCTGTGATCTCAGCGCGCATCTGTTGCCATCGGGATCGGAAAATTCGGCTGTTGTTCCCCAACTGTGGTCGATGAGCTCGACTTGCATCCCTTTGCGTCGAAGTGCGGTACATTCGGCCTGTACGTCATTGACGTTGAACCGAAATTTGGTTGGGCATGCGGCAACAGATTTTTTCCCTACCTGTGCATGACCGTCGGGTTCAATCATTAAATAGACGTCTCCCAACGCAAAAGTTGTGATTTTCTCGCCGGGGCGATTTATCTTAAACATGATATCCAAGCTTAAAATAGCACCGTAAAAATCAACGCATTCTTGGTATTTTTGGGTGTTTAGAATTATGCCCGCTTTGGTAAATTTCATTGTCAGTCCACCTGTGTAAAAGACCATTTTGCAGGCTCAAGTGGGCTTTAGGTCAAGTCAAAAATTGCGAGAAGCTAGGGGTATAATTGCCCTATTCAGCGGTCTGAGGTTGCAAATCAGCAGCACGGTGTCAGAGACCTTCTTGGGATTGTTATCTCCGACTGACCTTGACGATTTTGGCGCCACCAATCCGGCGCCGACCACTTTGGCACAGGCTGCTGCCTTGGCTTAGGATCGCCCAAGTCATTGGTTTTATTCCGGTCAGATTGTCTTTGAGCATATGTTTGCCACAAATTCCTAGAAAAGAACCCAGTCAGAGGGCTTTTAGACAAATCCTTGCGAAAAAGATCTAAATCTGATTGAGATACCTCGCTCGGCCTCGGTGGGCTTTTTTCGGTCTGATAGAGATGTGAGGTTCGGTTTGCCGTCAGAAGGCTCGTAGCAAAAATATTTAACATTTTTGGTCCTTATGCATATTTGAATACTATATATCTAAGACCCTTTACCCATTCTTGCGACTCTGTAATAATTTCCTTATGTAAGTATAACTAACAGGTATCAAATGGACTGGAGACCAATTCCCTCGCTGTCAGCCCTGCGCGCATTTGAAGCTATGGCGCGCTTAGGGGGGCTATCCGCTGCAGCACGGGAGCTAAATGTGACCCATGCCGCGATCGCCCAGCACATCAGGTATTTGGAAGATTTTCTGACGGTTAAGCTGGCTTACCGTGATGGCCGTGGGATGCGTCTGACCCCCAGCGGAAGCGCTTTGTCAAAAGCACTGCAGGACGGCTTTAAAACCATTGCGGGCGGAATTCGCTCGGTAAAAGTTGACCATGAGGCCCGGCCTTTGCAAATTACGCTGACACCCGGGTTTGCAGAAAATTGGTTGATGCCGCGCTTGGGCAGTTTTTGGGCCAACCATCCCGAGATCGAGCTGTCGTTGAACCCCTCGACTAAATTGGTTGATCTGGTGGCTGGGGACATCGATTTGGCCATTCGGTTTGGACAAGGCGCTTGGACCGGCTTGCTGGTCGAAAAACTGGTGGGCGCGGGGTATTGTATTGTTGGCCAGTCAGACTTGATGGGAAGGCTCGCAGTTAAAAGCCCCAAAGACCTGTTGTCGGCGCCATGGCTTTTGCAGCGGCAAATTATGGAGCCTGAACATATCTTAAAACTGCAAGGGCTTGATCTGGCACAGTCGACCATCACCCGTTTTGCCACAAATGCGCTGGTTTTGGCGGCTGCGCGTACCGGACTAGGCCTCACAATCCAAGCCGAATCACTTGTTGATGCGGATATCGCTGAAGGCCGCTTGATATGTATAAAGCGGTTTCAATGCAAACAGCACGGTTATTATCTTGTCAGACCCCAGACCGCGCCCTCTGCAAAGCTGACAACCTTTATTGCTTGGCTGAAACGCAGCCTTTAACGCGGGCTGCGCTTGGCCAATATGCGTTGCAGGGTGCGGCGGTGCATGTTCAGCCGGCGTGCGGTTTCAGACACATTGCGATCGCACAACTCATAGACCCGCTGGATATGTTCCCAGCGCACGCGATCGGCGCTCATTGGGTTTTCTGGCGGCGGCGGCAGGTCGTCATCAGTGGCCAGAAGTGCATTCATAATATCGGTGGCATCAGCTGGTTTTGACAAATAGTCGGTGGCCCCGATTTTGACGGCGGCCACCGCGGTGGCAATCGCGCCGTATCCGGTCAACACCACGACCCGGCAATCGGGGCGCTTTTCCCGCAGCACTTCGACCACGTCCAGCCCATTCCCATCCGACAGTCGAAGGTCTATCACAGCATGCGCAGGTGGCCGCCCGGTGGCAATTGCCTTGCCGGCCACGACGGTTTCGGCTGTTTCCACCTCGAAGCCCCGTTTTTCCATCGCTTTTGCCAAGCGGCGCAAAAAGAACTCATCATCATCCACCAACAACAGGGTCTTATCAGGCCCTATTTCTTGAAGTTTTTTGTCCGCCATCTGACTTCTCTCCAACGCTCTAAGGGGACGTCATGTCCACGCAGTTCAGAGCCAATTTCGGGGATGATGATAGTCTTAATTCAAGCGTTGTCCACAAAACAACTGATACGATCGGCAACGGCCTCTGCGGGCAAGTCGCGGCGAAAAAATTCTACAAAGCCGTGTTCTGGCAATACCAGATAGCTAAAGGTCGAGTGATCAACCAAATAATAATCATCTTCTGCGGCATGCGCCTTGAAATAGGTCTTATAAGTTTTGGAGGCTGCTTTGACCTGTTCAGGGGTCCCGGTCAGGCCAATCATGCGCTCGTGCATATTCTCTGCAAATTCCCCGACAACTTGGGGTGTATCACGGCGTGGATCAATGGAAATAAACACAGGTGTAACCAAGTGACCCTGGCTTTCCAACACATCCACCGCATCGACATTGCGCAGGGCATCCAGTGGACAGATGTCAGGGCAGAATGTATAGCCGAAATAGATCAACGACGGTTTCGTAAAGACCTCTGCGCTGGTCACTGTTTGCCCATTGGAAGCCGTTAACGTAAGAGGGCCCCCGATTTGGCTGGTTCCGCCGGCAATCGATGATGTGCGGCAGGATGCAAAGTGGTCGGCGCTGACCGGGCCTAAGCTGGTGTACCAAACCCCTGCAATCAGGGCGACACAGGCCGTGGTCGCGGCGGCAACAGAATAACGGAGCATAACATGTCTTTCTTTTTCAATGGAACATTGACAGACCAATAGGTGAGACATAGCAATTGCGCTGCAAGATACAAGCTGCACTGGATCAAATATGAGTGAACAGATACCCAGCCTTTTATCTGATCGAAACCGCAGCAACAGGATAAAATTACGAACTTTAATCCTGTTGCGCTGGGTGGCCGTGGTTGGTCAGCTCACGGCAATTTTGGTGTCGCTTCGGTTCTATGACCTCAAGCTAGAACTTGGCTTTTGCCTTTTGACGGTCGGCATCTCGGTGATTGCTAACCTGATTGCAATCTTTATTTTTCCGGAAAACAAGCGTTTATCTGAGACAGAGAATCGAATGACGGTATTGTTCGATCTTTTGCAGCTGAGTGTTTTGCTTTATTTGACCGGTGGTTTGCACAACCCTTTTGCTATTTTGGTGATTGCGCCGGTGATCGTTTCGGCGACATCGATGAGCCTGCGATCTACAGTATTATTGGGGGCGCTGGCGGTGGTGATTATATCTGCACTGGCAAAGTATCATTTGGTTTTGCAGACTAATAACGGCACAATTTTGCGGTTGCCTGACGTATTTGTGTTTGGAAACTGGGTGGCTTTGATCATCGCGTTGGTATTTGTGTCGGTGTATTCAAGGCGCATTACGGATGAGATTCATGCCATGTCAGACGCTTTGGCTGCCACCCAGATGGCCCTGTCACGTGAACAAAAATTGACCGACCTTGGTGGGGTGGTGGCGGCTGCTGCCCATGAATTGGGCACGCCACTTGCCACGATCAAACTTATCAGTGCAGAACTTATGGACGAGTTGGAAGACCGGCAAGATCTTTTGGAGGACGCTCAATTGATCCACCAACAGGCCGACCGGTGCCGGGATATCCTCCGTTCCATGGGGCGCGCCGGGAAGGATGACTTGCACATGCGTCAGGCCCCCTTGACCACGATGATCAGTGACGCCGCCGACCCGCATCGTGGCCGCGGGAAACAAATATATATTGAAGAACATCCGCAGTTCGAAGAGCAATCTCATCCGCCTTCGATCCTGCGGCTGCCGGAGTTTATTCACGGCATGCGCAACCTTATCCAGAATGCGGTTGATTTTGCCGAAACCACGGTCTGGATAGAAGTCAGTTGGACGGAACAGCAGATTACTGTTTTGATTGTTGATGACGGAGAGGGTTTTCCACCCCAACTTATTGGCCGCATCGGCGATCCTTTTATGCCCCGGCGCCGGTCTGACAAACCTCTTGATAAACGCCCGGCATACGAAGGCATGGGGCTTGGTTTGTTTATTGCAAAAACATTACTTGAACGCACCGGTGCCGAGTTGAATTTTGCAAACGGCTCTAACCCTTTTTTGTCTGTGGCCGATGCCAATCATGGGCATGGTGCAATTGTTGAGGTGACTTGGCCACGCAGTAAGCTTGATGCCACGGTCAGTGGCAATCGCATCCCACAGGGCCAGAATATGCCGATTGAGGTTTAAATTCACGTGTTCTATTAATCTTTTATTAACCGATGTGGCACAGCCTTAGGCACTGGCATTCTGCGTTCGAACCTGACAGGTCGGATAGTGAATATGAGGTGAACATGCTGGCGATATACGCATGGGCTGTGGGTTTTATATGTACGGTCTGGATATTATATTGGACGCTGAAACACGTTGTACCCGTCAGGCTGGTACTCAGGGGTGCCCTNGCAAGTGATGCCTATTTTTTGTTTGATGGGTCCCGTCTGGTAAAGGCCTCTCGTACAGGGCGCCAACTTTTGACAGCAACCGAAAATGGGGTCAAAGACTGGGCTGGTTTCCACGCATGTTTTGGATCTCGGTTCGGCAAGCTACCACAGATTTCTCCCGATGTTGCCACGCATAAAGACGCAGTCTTAAAATCTGCTGATGGCGCAATTCTGCGCTTGCAAGCAGTTGGACGCTACCTGCGTATGACGTTGGTTGAAGCTGACGACGACGCAAATTGTTTTGCGGCGCATCGGCTGTTTTTAATAACCAAACAGATGAGCCAGCTACATAATATGTGTCACAATTTGCCCTATGTCATATGGCAGACTACTGCGGAGGGTGGCCTAATCTGGCAAAACCAAGCCTATTTGTCCCTGCGCGACGATGTCGGCGGCCACACAGCTCACAGCCTGTTTGATTTGATCTTATCTAAAGATCAAACGACAGTTAAAAATCGGCAGAGTTTGCATTTGAGTTTTCAAAAAAAGACAAATTGGTATGATATTATCTCGATTTGGTCCCAAAACGTCTGGACCCATTCTGCGGTAAATATAAATGAAATCATCAAAGCCGAAACGGCACAGCGGAATTTCGTTCAAACCCTCGGAAAAACATTCGCTGAAATGTCTATAGGGTTGGCTGTCTTCGATCAAAACCACCGCTTGGTTCTGTTCAACCCAGCCTTGATTGATCTGACGTCGCTCGGGGCAGGTTTTTTATCAGAGCGACCAATTTTAACACATTTTTTTAACCAATTACGCGAAAACCGAATCATTCCAGAACCTCGCAACAGTACGGCTTGGTGCCAACAGCTCAAAGAGCTGGTCTCGCGGTCAAATGAGGGTGCGTATTGTGCAACTTGGATGCTGCCAAACGGGTTAACCTATCGGGTTCGTGGACGTCCACATCCAAACGGCGCATTGGCTTTTTTATTTGAAAACATCAGTGCTGAAATATCCCTGACCCGTAAATTCCGGACCAAATTAGACGGGTTGGGCACGATCATCCAAAACCTTGAACCAGCCCTTATTGTATTTGATTCTTTGGGTCAGATAAGACTGTCCAATCAAGCCTATGCGGCGCTTTGGGCGGACACTGAGGCAGCGGCGACAAACGTTCAAGGTCGCTCGATCATCGAGGTGTCTCGATCTTGGCAAGCCACATGCCAGCCAACCCCTGTCTGGGGGGATCTCCGGGACTATGCCATAACGCTGGAAGGGCGCGACCGCTGGACGGCTTTGGTCACGCGAGAGAGCGGTGATACGCTTCATTGCGCCATCAGCCCCCTGCCGGACAACGGCACGATGGTTTGTTTTCAGGTGAGTGGAACAAGCCAGATGTGAAACAGCCTAGAGCCGGTCTTTGCCCTTGCACAAAAGTGTAATCTGCGCCTCTTGCGCTTGAGGTGACATAGGGTATTTACAGTCTATGTTGGCAAAAAATATCACCATACCCCTTGCCTCTGTGGAGGCTACAAACCGCTTGGCAACCGCTTTGGCGCCACAGCTGAGACTGGGCGATATTGTTTTGCTAAGCGGTCCGATTGGATCTGGAAAAACCCATTTTGCCCGTGCTTTGATCCAAACTCTGCTGCGGGTATTTGAGGATGTGCCGTCACCCAGTTTTACCTTGGTTCAAACCTATCAAGGCAAGAACTTTGATCTCTGGCATGCCGACTTATATCGTTTGTCTGTGCCTGACGAGGTGATCGAGCTGGGGCTTCTTGATGCATTTGATCAGGCAGTAACCTTGATTGAATGGCCTGATCGGCTGGGCAGTTTACAGCCCGTATCTGCCTTGAGCATCACGCTTTGTCAGGGTGATGAGGATCAGAGCCGTCTCGCAGATCTCAGCTGGCAAGATGACAAATGGGATGCTCGCATAAAAGAGTTGGCCAATGATCCCGCGTGAGCAGCGCCGCTTGGCGTTTTTGCGCTTAAGCGGTTGGGAACAAGCACAGATGGCGCTGCTTGCGGGGGATGCCTCAACCCGGTGTTATCTGCGTCTGACTGGCGGTCCGGATCATCAGCGTGCAATTCTGATGGATGCCGACCCGCAGACAGGCGATACGCAGCATGCCTTTGTCCAGATTGCTGGCTATCTTACCGCTGCGGGTTTTAGTGCGCCGCGTATTTTTGCGGCAGATATCGCGCAGGGCTTTGTCCTGCTAGAGGACTATGGTGATGGCTTGTTTGCCAAAATTCTGGCATATGCCCCCGCACAAGAGGCTGTGCTGTATCGCGCTGCGGCTGATTGCTTGGCCGCTCTGCACCGACAGCCGGCTGCGCCAGGTCTGTTGCCGGCCTCTGCTGACGTCATGGCCAAACTGATCGACCCGGCATTTGAATGGTATGCGGCCAAGGCAACCTCGGAGAACATGGCGAAAGCTAAAATCGCCACCGTTGCGCTGTTGGGTGCCAGTTTGCGCCGCCATGCCTCGCAGTGTTCGGTGACAGTATTGCGTGACTTTCATGCTGAAAACCTTATCTGGCTACCAGAGCGCACAGGAATCTGCCGCGTTGGATTGCTGGATTTTCAAGATGCGGTGGTTGGTCACCCCGCTTACGATCTGGTGTCTTTGACCCGTGATGCCCGTCGCGATCTGGGCCCGGGTGTCGCTGCGTTGACAACTCAGCATTATCTGTCCCAGTCTCCTGTCGAACCGGCGCCATTCTTAGACGCAACAGCTGTGCTTTCGGTGCAACGCAATCTACGCATTCTAGGTATTTTTGTCCGACTGGCATTTGAGGCTGGCAAAACTCGGTATCTTGATCTTTTGCCACGGGTTTGGGATCATATGCTGTATGACCTTGCCCATCCCGACCTGAGTGATATTGCGCGGGTGATCACCGATAATCTGCCTGCTCCTGATTCAAAATTATTAACAAAATTGAAAGCCGCATGCCCACAGACACCCACGCCTTGATGCTGTTTGCGGCTGGTTTTGGCCAGCGCATGCGGCCCTTGACCCAAGATCGACCCAAACCGTTGATTGAGGTTTGTGGCAAGGCTTTGATCGACCACGCGTTGGATCTGGTGCCGGGGGCTGATATCGGCCGGATTGTGGCCAATACCCACTATAAATCTGAGATGATTGCCGATCATCTGGCGACCAAGCCCGTGTCTCTATCGCATGAGAGCCCTGCCATATTAGAGACGGGTGGCGGTCTGCGCGCTGCTTTGCCACTTTTGGGTCCAGATCCGGTCTTGGCGCTCAATCCAGATGCGGTGTGGCGCGGTGCAAATCCTTTGCGGCTTTTACAGTCACTGTGGAACCCGACTAAAATGGATGCGCTTTTGGTGTGTATCCCCTTCAAACAGGCAAGGGGGCACGACGGCACTGGTGATTTTATGCTCGCGCCTGACGGGCGTTTGACCCGCGGTTGTGGGCTGATTTATGGTGGGGCGCAGCTGTTGAAAACCGATGGTTTGCACACCATATCGCAGACAGCTTTTTCGCTCAATCTGCTGTGGGATCAGATGGCGGCAAAAGGCCGTTTGTATGGGGTTTCGTATCCGGGACATTGGTGCGATGTGGGGCGCCCCAAGAGTATCGCCTTGGCGCAAGATATGTTAGGCTTGCCTAATGTTTGAGTCCAGTGCAACACCGCGTGTTTTTGGCCTGCCCCCCGGCGCAGATTTCCCCAAAGCATTGGTCGCAGGCCTGGTTGAACGGCACAAAACCCTGCCCCCTGAAGCACTGGCGCGGGTTACATTGGTGGTCAATACTCGCCGGATGGCGCGGCGCATCCGCGCGTTGTTTGACGCAGGACCTGCGCGTTTGTTACCAAAAGTTCAACTTCTTACCGATCTGGGCAAAGGCCCTGATACCGCAGATATTCCCAAAGCGGTTTCGCCTTTGCAGCGCCGGTTGGAATTAACGCAGCTTGTGGCTGGCCTGCTCGACCGCGAACCCGATCTTGCGCCGCGCGCGGCGCTGTACGATCTGGCCGACAGTCTAGCAGGTTTGATGGATGAAATGCAGGGCGAAGGCGTGCCTCCTGACGTGATTGCCAAACTGGACGTTGGCGATCAATCGGGCCATTGGGGCCGGTCTTTGCAGTTTTTGCAGATCGTCCAGACGTTTTTTGGACCGTCTGATCAAACGCTTGACGCCGAGGCCCGACAACGGCGTGTGGTCGAACGGTTGGCGGCAGTATGGGCTGTAACGCCACCAGCTGCCCCGATAATTTTGGCGGGATCTACGGGATCGCGCGGCACGACATTGGCCCTGATGCAGGCGGTGGCACAGCTGCCACAGGGCGCGTTGGTCCTGCCGGGGTTTGATTTTGATATGCCCGCGTCGGGTTGGCATGATTTGTCAAATGCGATGACCGCCGAGGATCATCCGCAGTTCCGGTTTCGCCGGCTGATGGACAGGCTGGGGCTTGAGCGTGGCGATATTGGCCAGTGGCACAAGTTTCCGCCCTCGTCCCAGTCTGAGTTGTTGTCCAATTCTCTGGCGCGCAATAAGATTGTGTCTCTGGCGCTGCGGCCGGCACCGGTGACCGATTGCTGGCTGTCTGAAGGGCCGGGATTGCGCAGTATAATGCAAGCATTTGATGCCGTCACTTTGGTCGAGGCGACGTCGCGGCGCGATGAGGCTGTGGCCATTGCGCTGCGTTTGCGGCAGGCTGCTGAAACTGGTCAAACTGCAGCGCTGGTCACCTCTGATCGGGTGCTAAGCCGGCAGGTGACCGCGGCTTTGGATCGCTGGTCTATTTTGCCGGATGACAGCGCCGGAACGCCATTGCATCTGACGCCTCCGGGGCGGTTTCTGCGCCATGTTGCGGCGCTGTTTCAGGGCGAGACCAGCGCTGCCACCCTTTTGGAATTGCTGAAACACCCGCTTTGTCATTCGGCGCATGGTCGCAACACACATTTGCTGCTGACCCGTGATCTTGAATTGCATCTGCGCCGTCACGGGCCGGCGTTTCCCGGGATGCATGATTTGCAGCGCTGGGCGGACAAACACAGTGATCCGTCTGCCAACGGCTGGGTAGGCTGGATTGACAGCACTCTGTTGGGGCAAAGGCGGACGGAGGAAATTGCGCTGAGCCTTTGGGTGACAACCCATATAGATCTGGCGGGCCGCATCGCCGCTGGCCCCCATAGAGATCCCGCTGAGAGAGATTCTGTGCACAGTGAGTCTGCCCAGTCCGATTCTGCCCAGTCCGATTCTGCCCAGAACACCGGCGGTCTTTGGGAGCGGAAAGCCGGGCAGAAGGCCCTCGAGATTGTGCTGGAATTGACCGAACACGCCGCTCTGGGGGGCAATCTGTCGGCCGGGGATTATGGGGGGCTTTTTACAGCGGTTTTGGCGCGGGGGGAGGTGCGGGACCGTGATGCCCCCCATCCCAATATCCTGATCTGGGGGACGCTTGAGGCCCGTGTTCAGGGGGCTGATCTTTTGATCCTAGCTGGATTAAATGAGGGGAGCTGGCCCGAGATGCCCACCCCGGACCCATGGCTCAACCGGGCATTGCGGGATCAGGCTGGATTGTTGCTGCCCGAACGCAGAATCGGGCTTTCTGCGCATGATTTTCAGCAAGCCATCGCCGCGCCTGAGGTCTGGCTGACCCGCTCCACGCGATCTGATGATGCCGAAACGGTACCGTCGCGCTGGCTAAACCGCCTGTTAAATTTACTCTCTGGTTTGCCAAACCAGCAAGGTCCTGAGACGATCACGGCCTTACAAAAACGCGGTGCAAATTGGCTCGCTATGGCGGCCCAGCTAGACGCAACCAAACCGGTGCCTGCTGCACCACGTCCCGCGCCGCAGCCCCCAATATCCAGCCGGCCAAAGCAGCTGTCGGTGACCGAAATCAAGCGGCTTATCCGTGACCCGTATGCGATCTATGCCAAGCATGTGCTCAGATTGCGGCCGCTGGACTCGTTAGAAAAAACCCCAGACCCGTTGCTGCGCGGCATTGTGATCCATGATATTTTAGAGACGTTCTGCCGCGTGGTGCAGGCTGATCCCGGCCATCTGAGCACGCGCATTATGCTAGATATTAGCGCCGATAAACTGCAACAGGATGTGCCTTGGGCTGCGACCCGCGCGCTGTGGTATGCGCGCATTGCCCGCACCGCTGATTGGTTCGTATCAGGGGAGGCTGACCGATTGGCGCTGGCCCAACCGGTGGAGTTTGAGGTTAAAGCCCGCGCGACACTTGCGGATCTGGGCTTTAGCTTGACCGCAAAAGCCGACCGTATCGATTTAGCGGCTGACGGGCGTGCTTATATCTATGATTATAAAACTGGCTTGCCGCCTAGCCCGTCAGAACAGCGCTATTTTGACAAGCAGCTATTGCTTGAGGCTGCGATGGCGGAAAATGGGGATTTTGAGGGGCTGGGGCCAGTTTCTGTGGCTGAGGCAATCTATATTGGGCTTGGCAGCAAGCCGGTGACCACTGCAGCCCCATTGGATGATGAACCTCCCATGCAGGTGTGGGAGGCGTTCCACGCATTGATAAAAGCCTATCAAGATCCCGCCCAAGGCTATACCGCGCGTCGCGCCATGCAAAGTGACAAAACACCCAGTGATTATGACCAGCTGGCACGATTTGGCGAATGGGATGTGACAATACCTGCCACTGTACAGATGGTGAAACCATGAAACGTGATGCTGCCAGTGAACGCCAGATGCAGGCCGCAGAACCCGGCGTGTCGACCTGGGTGTCGGCCAATGCCGGTTCGGGCAAGACACGGGTTTTGACCGACAGGGTGGCGCGGTTGTTGCTCGAGGATGTCTCGCCTGAACATATTTTATGTCTGACCTATACCAAGGCTGCGGCCAGTGAGATGCAGAACCGGTTGTTCAAACGCTTGGGTGGTTGGGCCATGAAACCCGATGCGGCGCTGAGGTCTGAACTAAGCACGCTCGGGATCGCGGAACGGATGACAAAGGACAAGCTGCGCCACGCTCGCACGTTGTTTGCCCGCGCAATCGAAGCCCCCGGCGGTTTGAAAATTCAAACGATCCACTCGTTTTGTGCCGCTTTGCTGCGCCGATTCCCGTTGGAAGCTGGGGTCAGCCCGAACTTTAAAGAAATGGACGACCGCGCAAGCTTGCAAATGCGTGGTGACTGCGTTGAACAGATGGCAATGGGGTCCGAAACCGCGTTGGTTGCGCGGCTTGCCAAACAGATTAATGCCGTCGATTTTGACGAGATTTGTGGCGCAATCATACGCAATAAGGCGTTATTTTCCAATACAATTGACAGCGATGAAATCTATGGTGATCTGGGCTTGCCGTTGGGGTTCTGCCAAGCGGATCTGTTGGCGATGGCGTTCAGTGGCGGCGAAGAGCAGCTTTTGGATCGGTTGATTGCAGGGTTGAAAACCGGCACCACAAACGATCAGAAAAATGCGGAAAAACTTGCCCAAGCCAAGGGCCAGACGCTGGTGGCTCTGAAGGTTCTGGAAAATGTGTTTCTGACTGGTGCGAAAACCAGTACTCCGTTCGCGGCCAAGCTGGGCAAATTTCCCACCAAAAAGTTGCAAACCGGGGTGCTGTCGGTTGATATGGCACGGATCGATGATTGGATGTGCCGCGTTGAGACCGCGCGTGAACAGCGGCTGTGCCTGAATGCCGCCGAGAAAACAGTGGCTCTTGGCGCATTTGCGCAGCGTTTTGTCCAACGCTATGAGGCGCAGAAACTGCAAAGGGGCTGGCTTGATTTTGACGACCTGATCCTCAAGGCGCGGGATCTTCTGACCGATCCGGCGCTGGCACAATGGGTGCTGTACCGGCTTGACGGTGGCATTGACCATATTTTGGTCGATGAGGCGCAGGATACCAGTCCGGTGCAATGGCAGGTGATTGAAAAGCTGGCACAGGAGTTTACCAGCGGGCAGGGCGCGCGGTCTGATATCACCCGCACAGTCTTTGTCGTCGGCGATAAAAAGCAATCTATCTATTCTTTTCAGGGTGCCGACCCGTCAGAGTTTGACCGTATGAAACAAGAGTTCAGCCTCAAATTAAACGCGCTGTCCCAGCCATTTCAGGATTTGACCCTTGAATATTCGTTTCGCTCGGCCGAGGCAATCCTGCGGCTTGTGGATTGCACATTTCATGACCATATTGCCTCGGGTTTTGGTAAAACATCGCTGCATCGGGCCTTTAAAACTGATATGCCGGGGCGGGTGGATTTATGGCCCGTGGTGCCGCGTGGCGCGCCCGATGCCGAAAGTGTGTGGTATGACCCGGTGGACCGGCTTGGCGCGCAGCATCACAGTGTGGTTTTGGCCCAACGCGTTGCCGCTGAAATTCAGCGGCTGATCGATGAAAAAACGCTGCTGCCTACGGGTGCAAACGCTGGGCCCGCAACAGTGGCGCGTCCTGTGCAACCGGGTGATTTTCTCGTTCTTGTGCAACGGCGTTCTGAGTTGTTTGAAGAATTGATCCGGGCCTGTAAAGCGCGCGGTTTGCCAATCGCTGGTGCGGACCGGCTCAAGGTCGGGGCTGAAATTGCAGTGCGTGATCTCACGGCGATGCTGGCGTTTCTTGCCACCCCTGAAGACAGTCTTTCGCTGGCGGTGGTTTTGAAATCGCCTTTATTTGGCTGGGATGAACAAGCTCTTTTCAGTCTGGCGCACGGCCGCAGTGAACCGTTTTTATGGCAGACGCTGCGGCAGAAACGCGACTGTTATCCTGTGCTGGTATCCATGCTTGAAGCACTGATGGGGCAGACTGATTTTCTGCGTCCCTATGAGTTGATCGAGCGGATTTTAACCCGCTATGACGGGCGGTGTAAATTGTTGGCGCGCCTCGGTGTCGAAGCAGAAGATGGCATCGACGCACTGCTGTCGCAAGCCTTGAACTATGAACAGGGTACAACACCGAGCCTGATCGGATTTTTGATTTGGATGCAAACTGACAAGTTGCAGATCAAGCGTCAGATCGACAGCAACAGCAATCAGATACGAGTGATGACCGTGCATGGCGCCAAGGGCTTGGAAGCGCCGATTGTTATTCTGCCCGATACGGCGCGGCGTGATATTAAGATTGATGATCAGATCCTTAATACGGGGGATCGACCGCTTTGGTCTGGTGCCGCTGATGAACGGCCACAGTTCACCCGCGATTTGATTGAAAAAATGAAGCAGCGACAGGCCTATGAACGGGATCGGTTGCTATACGTCGCTATCACCCGCGCTGAAAAATGGCTGATCGTTGCCGCAGCGGGTGATTTAAGCAAAGATGGCAACGATTGGTACAGCCGCGTATCTGCGGGGCTTTCNGCGGCTGGAGCAACCGCGCATCGCTTTGATACCGGCGCTGGGCAAAGATTGGAAAACGGTGATTGGACGGCGCTGGTCTCGGAGATGCGCCCCCGTGATACTGCCGAAAGCCCCCCGCCACTGCCAGCCTTTGCCACCCAGCCAGCTCCTGCCGTGATAGCCCCCAAAAAGACGCTGAGCCCATCAAACTTGGGTGGCGCTAAAGCGCTGTCAGATGAGCGTGGCGCAGATACGGAAACCGCACTGCAGAGTGGTCAGTTGATTCACCTGTTGTTGGAACATTTGCCCACACGGCCCGAATCCGATTGGCCTGTGTTGGCGGCTAACTTGCTTTCTACAACAAATCAGGCTTGCGGTGGGGTGGATACAGCCGCCTTGCTTGCCGAGGCAACGGCTTTGTTAACCAAGCCTGAGTTGCGTAAGATTTTCATCCCCGAGGCGTTGGCCGAAGTTGATGTCAGCGCTGAGCTGCCCAGCCTTGACGGCCGCGGTATCCATGGCACAATAGATCGCTTGGTGATCAATAAAGCCGAAGTTTTAGCGATTGACTTTAAATCAAACGTGGCTGTTCCGGCCGAGGTGGTACATTGCCCCGAAGGAATTTTACGGCAAATGGGGGCCTATGCCGAGGCGCTGAAACAAATCTATCCCGACCGTAAAATAACAATGGCTATTTTATGGACAAAAACCGCAACGCTGATGTCTTTACCTGATGGTCTGCTGTGTGACGCGCTTTCGAGGTCTGACGTCTCTTGACGGTGCCCTGTGGCGCCCCTATCTCTAATGTAAGTTTGATACCCCCGTTAGGAGATACCCCATGTCAACTGTTGCTGTTACCGACGATACATTCGAGGCCGAAGTTAAAAATTCAACCATTCCTGTTGTGGTCGATTTTTGGGCCGAATGGTGCGGGCCTTGTAAACAAATCGGTCCAGCGCTCGAAGAACTGGCTGCTGAATACGGCGATAAGATAAAAATTGCTAAAATTGATGTTGATAGTAATCCAGATACCGCAGCGGCTTTGGGCATTCGCGGCATTCCGGCGCTGTTTATTTTTAAAGATGGTGAAGTGGTGTCGAATCGTGCCGGTGCCGCGCCGAAAGCAGCGCTGCAAAGCTGGATTGATGAAACCGTTTGAGTATCCAGTAGGTCAAAATCTGAAAAAGGGCGTCATCGGGCGCCTTTTTTTTATGCGTGTGGCAGCTGTTACACGGGCGTTTGTAAAGTGCTAAGGCCTAATAGACACCGGCTCTTGTACCTTGGCCTGCCAAGTTGCATATAAATACCAGTTCTCAGGAGATTAATATGACCGACGTATCCTTTCCCGGTTGGCATGGCACCACGATTATTGGTGTTAAAAAAGGTGACGAGGTGGTGATTGCGGGCGATGGACAGGTATCTTTGGGTCAAACAGTGATTAAAGGCACCGCGCGCAAAGTGCGCCGGTTGTCTCCGGGAGGCTTCGACATGGTGGCCGGATTTGCCGGCTCTACTGCCGATGCTTTTACTTTGCTGGAACGTCTGGAGGCGAAGTTAGAGGCGACGCCCGGTCAGCTGGCCCGCGCGAGCGTGGAACTGGCCAAGGATTGGCGCACCGATAAATACCTCCAAAAGCTCGAGGCGATGTTAATCGTAACCGATGGTAAACAGCTGTTGGTGATTACCGGAGCTGGCGATGTTTTAGAACCTGAGCACAATATAGCCGCTATTGGATCGGGTGGAAACTATGCGCTGGCTGCAGCGCGTGCGATGATGGACAGCGATAAATCTGCCGAAGACGTGGCCCGTGATGCAATGGCCATAGCCGCTGATATTTGCGTTTATACCAACGGTAAGCTGACTGTTGAGGCGATTGCTTCATGAGCGAGGCTGGTACCGCCAAACTCAGCACCGACGACATGCGCTCGGCCGTACAGGCCGGCATTGTGACCGAAGCGCAGGCTGCGACTTTAATCGCGCATGCTCAGGCCCGTATGGGGTACCGCAATGCGATGTTGGCCGATGAGGAACCTTTTGAGTTTTTTAAAGGCTTTGCGGAAATCTTTGTCACAATTGGGTTGGGTCTGCTGACCGGGGGCGTTGTCGGGCTTACCGTGCTTTTTGTTTCATGGTCTTGGGGAGCGGGGCTGGGTTTTTTCATATGCTTGATGCTGGCGCGGTATTACACGCTTGAGCGGCGCATGAGCTTGCCCAGTATTGCTTTGGCGGTAGGTACAGCAATTAGCAGTACGGCGTTTTTTGGCAGTTTTCTGGTCGTTGAACAGATCCGGGATGAAACCCCGCTCTTGATTATATCAGCCATTGGAATGATCACGATGCTGGGCTATTTCCATGTGTTTAAGTTACCATTTGCGATGTTTTTGTTCGGGTTGTTTTGTATGGCCTTTGTCTATGGTGTTGTAATAGACGGCGGAGAGTGGTTTTTTCTCGCATCAAACTTTCCAGCGGCACTGTTTGATCTGGGGCAGGGTTCCAGCGTGGCGTTGGCCTCTTTGGGTTTTGGCCTTGCAATGATGGCGGCAGGTCTGTGGTTTGATATGAAAGATCCCCACCGGATCAGCCGCCATGCGGTCACCGGGTTCTGGTTGCATATTCTGGCGGCCCCGGCTTTGGTCAACACCTGCGCCATGTCGCTGTATAACTTAGGCGATACGCGCGGCTATGTATTGACGGCTCTGTTGATGTGCTTTGTGACGCTGTTTGCTATTGTGATTGACCGGCGATCATTTTTGACCGCTGGGTTGTTTTACTTTGCTGCGGTGATTGTCTGGGCTGCAACGGCCAGCTTTGGCGACCAGATTGGTGGCTTTATGGTGGTTGCCATTATCGGTGGCTTTTTCACCACGATCGGCACTTGGTGGGTGCAGATCCGCGCCGCAGTAATGCGCATCTTACCTGTTTTTCCCGGTAAATCCCGGCTTCCCCCGTATGTATCAGAGGTATAAATGACCGACTTAACCCCCCGCGAGATTGTCTCGGAATTGGACCGTTTTATCATTGGACAGAAAGATGCCAAACGTGCAGTCGCTGTGGCGTTGCGCAACCGGTGGCGGCGAAAGCAGTTGGGCGATGATCTGCGCGACGAGGTTTATCCGAAAAATATCTTGATGATCGGGCCGACGGGGGTGGGGAAAACTGAAATCAGCCGGCGCTTGGCCAAGCTGACCAAAGCTCCCTTTATCAAGGTAGAGGCCACCAAGTTTACCGAAGTTGGATATGTTGGACGCGACGTTGAACAGATTGTTCGCGATCTGGTGGACAGTGCGATTGCGATGACCCGTGATTTGATGCGCGAAGAGGTGACTGCCAACGCCCAGCATGCCGCAGAAGAGCGCGTCATTGATGCGATTGCTGGTAGTGAGGCGCGCAGTGGGACGCGTGAGATGTTCCGTAAAAAGCTCCGCTCTGGCGAACTTGATAACACCGAGATTGAGCTGGATGTCGCAGACAGCTCGAACCCAATGCCGATGTTTGATATCCCCGGCCAACCGCAGGGACAGATGGGCATGATGAATATTGGTGATTTGTTTGGCAAGGCGCTTGGCAATCGCACCGTGAGGCGCAAATTGACTGTTGCCGAAAGTTATGAGCTTCTGATCGGGGAAGAGGCGGATAAACTGCTGGAAGACGAGGTGGTGACCCGCAGCGCGTTGGCCGCAGTGGAAGAAAATGGCATCGTGTTTCTTGACGAGATCGACAAGGTCTGTGCGCGCAGTGATGCCCGTGGTGGCGATGTTTCCCGCGAAGGCGTACAACGCGATCTGTTGCCATTGATTGAGGGAACGGTGGTCTCAACCAAACACGGGCCAGTGAAAACAGATCATATTCTCTTTATCGCATCCGGGGCGTTTCATATCGCCAAACCGTCTGATCTTTTACCCGAACTGCAGGGTCGTCTGCCGATCCGCGTAGAATTGCGCGCCCTAACAGAAGAAGATTTTGTGCGCATTCTGACCGAGACGGACAATGCTTTGACCCGGCAATATACCGCGCTGATGCAGACCGAAGAGGTAACAGTTCGCTTTACTGAAGACGGCATCGCTGCGCTGGCGCGAATCGCCGCTGAGGTCAATCACAGCATTGAAAATATCGGTGCACGTCGCCTGTATACGGTTTTGGAGCGGGTGTTTGAAGAATTGTCATTTACCGCTCCGGACCGCTCTGGAGATGAAATCACTGTCGATGATGCCTTTGTTGAGAAAAATCTTGGTGCGTTAAGCCGGTCGACCGATTTAAGCCGCTATGTGCTGTAATTAGGCAGACCGTTTCAATGGCAGACGGGTGGATAATCAATCGTAATGCGAACTGAAACCCCGCGGTCGTAACATTCTGGGCGTAGGGCCGCAGAGACCCGTTGTGGTCTGGGCCGCATTTAGTGGATTCGATGTAGTTTTATCAGAGAATTCGCCAGCACATGAATTGGCTTTCAGGGCGGCGCTTTTTTGAGGTTTGATCTGAAACTTCATATCGTTTTGCACTATGTAGCGCATTAATGAAAAGTATGATCGGTAGTGTTGGTGGAATATGTCTCAAAATGGCCAAAGCGCAGGCCAAGCCCGTCAACCTGCAGGTATTGAAAATTGAAATATGACATCAAATTGCCCTCTCTTAAGTAGTTTTTGAGGGGTATCTAAGTATTTTTATCAAAAAATCATGATGGATGAACTGAAACCTATTGCGTTTAGGTCTGCTAGTCTTCGATTGGGGTGGTGCAGAGGTATATTATGCGCAGTTTCAAGATTAGACTTGACACTTGAGCCTCTCCTATTACACTTTAGGTTGAAATAAAGTCAATCAAAGATTGAAGTTAGAATAACTTTGCGCAAGGGGGGGGAAGTTAGCATAATTGGGGTGAGAATTTGCCAATAGCTTCACGTAGGCATTTACTTTAAAAACACCTATTTAAATATTGGTATTTATTTAAAACATATAAAAATAATATCAAATATTTTATTTTGAACATCATAATAGTATAAATATTCTGTAGAAACATACCTTAATCACCTAATACTTTAATATGTCGCTGTAAAAATTACTACGGAATACTATTAATTATTACTCTGAATTAAAAGTATCATTTTAAAATGATGAATAATTTCAGACTACAGTTATTTTAAGGAATTTTTTAAATGACAATTATGTCAGTCGGTAATTTCTATATTGTTTTTTCGGGGCTTATTGCTTCATTAATTGTTTTATGGACAAAACCTCTTCATATACGCCACACATCCAAAGGCCATACTGCTTTGGCGCGGCAATCCTCTCATCGTTTGCCGACACCCAGAATCGGTGGACTAATAATTATCGTGGGTTATTTTGTTGGCGTCTGTTTTCTTCAAAAATCTGACGCGNTATCAATTGCGACACTGCTTGGCCTGTCTGCGCTTCCGGTTTTCCTAGGTGGATTAGGCGAAGATACCGGATTTAATATCAGCACGCGATTGCGACTTATCTTGTCTTTTGTCTCGGCTTTGATTGCTGGGGTCTTGTTTAACAGCTGGATTCCCAGTTTGGGCATTTCTGCACTGGCGTTTTTAACCGACTATGTCATCCTAGCTGTATTGTTGACTGTCATAATTTCCGCTGGCATCAGCCACGCATTTAATCTGATTGATGGATTAAATGGCCTTGCCATGGGTGTCGCATTGATTGTGGATATAGGTTTGGGGAGCCTCGCCTATTTGGTTGGTGATATTGAAATGGCCTCCATTTGTTCAATTCTGGCAGCCAGCCTGGTGGGTATTTTAATCTTCAATTTTCCGCTTGGAAAAATTTTCCTAGGCGACGGGGGCGCTTATTCTGTTGGGCATATTCTGGTCTGGATTGCCATCTTGTTGCTAAATCGAAACTCTGAAATCGCGCCTTTTGCAATTTTGTTAATGTTCTTTTGGCCAATCGCCGATATGCTTTATTCGATCTATCGGCGCTATAGAAGTGGTCGCCCGATTGATCAGCCAGACAGGCTGCATTTTCATCAAATGGTTATGCGCGCCTTGGAGCTTACCTTTCTGAATAAAAAGAACCGTACGTTAACCAACCCGCTCGCCACGCTTGTTGTTTTGCCCTTGGCGGCTGCACCGGTCGCACTGTCTTATTTTGTCAGATCACACAATACGCAGGCGTTGATAGCTTGTGTTGTCTGCACAGGGCTGTTTGTGGCAAGTTATCGTTGGGGGGTGTTGCTGGCCATACGGTATGCGCGGACCGGCCCTCGTAAATCGATGGTTTTTGCGTTTGGGCAGCACGGTACCTAGTTGGGTACCCACAATATTTCCAATTGGTAATGCCAGATTTGGTTAAAGCCCTTCAATTTTCTGCGTTGCGTCCTGCAGTCCGGTAAAGGTGGCAATCAACTGACTGGCGATCGTGTTAAACTCACTTAGTGGCTGCGTTGATACATAGACAATGTCATCGGGGCGCATTTCGAAATTACGCGCTAGAATCAATCGGGATGGGTTGGACAAATCCAACTGAAAAGCGTCATAAGCCTTTCGGTTTTGCCGCAACACATAGACTTGTCGCAAGTTGGCTGTGATTTTTGTGAGGCTTTTGCTGCCGTAAATTGCATCTGCCAGAGACGGTCGGCTTTCGGCGTTTAAGGCAAACAGCGATGGTGTTGTGCCTGCTCCGGTAATCATGGCAGACTGACGGGCATAGATCAGCGGTTCGGCAATAATATTGTCGCCGCCTTGCACATAGAAAACCTCTTTTGGGTTTTCCAGCAGCAAGCGACGGGCCGAAATACGGTATTCTCTGCGGTTGCGAATCAGCCGAATTAGATAATTTGAGTTTCGGGTGACGTTGAGACCTGCTTGTATCAGTATTTCTTGGATGCTGATCGGTCGGGGGCCGAGGGGGATCACGATTCCGCCATCAAGATGGGTCACCAAGACCTTTTGCGAATGATACTGTGTGATTGAGAGGTCTAGCTGCAATGTATCAAACAAGGGCTCGACAGTAATTTCATCCCCCGGTTCTGCAAAAAAGGTCCGGTCCATCCTGTCTAAAAGCAATTTGTTCGCAGACAACTGGTATTGTTGACCGCCGCGGTGAAGTCGAATGATCGAGTCGTTATCACGATTTGCTTTCACGCCGCCCAACAATAATATCTGCTTTAAAGTAACAGGATGATCGGTGTAGGCAAAAGATATCGGTTCAAGCACAGCGCCACCGAGGAAAATGTTTTGGGAATTATACTCGCTGATAATCAGATCAAAATTGGTGTCCAAACCCTCCCTGATCAGAGCCAGTTCAATCGCTTCGCGCGCCTCACTCAAGCTCAGGTTCAGGACGTCCACTTTGCCCGCATTGAGTAAGTTCACAAACCCTTGGATGGAAACCATTAATTCTCTGTTTTTAAACGCCTGGATAATTTCGCCTGTCTTAGATAGTTCAGATTGGTTGCTTCCAAACATTAAGACGTCACCAGCACCCACCCGGTATATGCGTGGTGCGGTGGATAACGGAAGTTTTTCTTTCAGAAAGACAAAATTCGATTTTTGTGCCTCATGCACTGCGTTGAAAATTGCCGTGCGGGCTTTCTCGAGTGTTAAACCCTCTAGAAAGATCGGTCCTATTCCGTCGAATGTTATGCTGCCATCAGGCCCGACCATAACTGATTGATCCTTGGACGCAGTCAAAGCCGTTGTTTCGGCCAACCCCTTCGGCTCTTGCCAACCAATCGACAAAATGTCACCGGGCCCCAACCTATATTGCGGTGGGCGGGTGACGGTTGGCCAACGTTCACTTACGGCGTTTTTTTCACTTGTGGTGATGGCTGGGCCGCTAAGGTTATTTCCAGAAATAACCGGTCGAGAATATGGTGTTTCATTTGCCTTCAATACCGCATTTTGATTGAGGCTGATGATTTTTATATCAAATTCTTGCTGGACTCCGGCGGTTGGTTTGCCGCGCAAAGGTAGGGATTGTGGGATATATACGCCGTCACAGCCGATTAAGGCGATGGGCAGAATAAGACAGCATAATCGGCTTAAATTCGGCATAAAAATATCCTAATCACAGATTAAAAGCGGAGCCGTCACTGACATCCGCCTTAAGAGTGCGTTCATGCGCTCGGTGTTTTCTCGCAGGCAAAGCCGTGGGGTGGCCACAATGAGTGTTTTTTGCACATGTTTGCGGCTGGCGAGTGCCAGTGCGAGGCCGTTTTCAAGTGGTGGAAACACAATAAGAAGGTGGGAGTATTCCGTTTGGAGTTCAGATAGAGTGGGTTGATATTTATCCGAGAACGCCGCGTCTAAGCCGGACGTTAGTTTGAACACTGTAAGCCCATCGTTAAGGTGCCATCCTGTCACACCGGGCGGGCAGCGTTCCAGCGGTTTGAGCCCTTTGGTCGGTATTGTTTCGGCAAGATCCAGAACGGCGGTTGCACCACTAAACTTTGCCAACTTGTGACCAACATATAGCGCGGCACCGCGCGCGGTCTTTGTTTGATTTAAGGCATAAACCCCAATAGTTTTCACCTTATCTCCGGTAGTGGTCACAACAAAGTCATCAAGGTCTGGATTTGAATGGTTCAGCACAGACGACACCAGTTTGCCGACCTCTGCCGAATTTTTTTTCAGCGCTGACAGTGATTTTTGATGGCTGAGTGGCAAGTTTAAGGCGGCAGAGACGGTGTTTTTTGTATGCAGTATGCCTGAACGCAGGGCAAGAATAAGTGCCAGGCCACAACCTAGAAACAGGCCTAAAACGAGCCCGAGCGCAAGGATAAGCGACACTTTTGGCGCGCTGGGTGTAAGCGCGGGAACTGCAACTTCGTACAGATCTCCGACATCGGTTTGAAAGCCAGAAGATAAGTTGTGGGTCTCGAATTGTCGTACCAGAACATCATAGAGGGTTTCTTGCACTTTGATGGTGCGCTGCAATCTTGCAAGTTCAACAGCGGCCTCGGCATCGCGTTTTGCCTGAACCTCTAAATCGGTCATTGATTGCATCATCCGGTCAAGGCGTTGGTTGGTCTGCAGAGCGGCCTTTTCAAGCGTGTTTCGTGTTGGCAGATTTGGGCGAGTATTTTTGGATGACCACCCCATAAGGCTTTGGAACTCTTGGTCGTGTACGGCTGGAAAATTTGCAAAAGCTGACTTTCTTGCCGCATCATCCCACTGGGAGTTTTGGGATCTGGCTTGCCTTAAGAAAACAATGATCCGGTTATAGTCTTCCAGCGTCTTTACGGTTTCTCTGATCCGCGACAACTGGGCAGAGGCGCGTTGAAATTCTTGAGTGACGGCAAGATTATTTGCAATAGCATACGCCTGCATATCCTGTGCAGCGGTCTCAAGTTTTGCCTGCGCAATAAAAAGCTCTGAGGCGAGGTATTCGATTTGTTGTCTGTCTTTTGACCGCTGTTCCAGCAAGAGGTCATCGAGCACTTTAGTCACCACATCATTCGCCAAGCGGGCGGCTTTCTGTGGATCTCTATGTTGGGTTTTGATCTCTATTAGCCCGTTTGATTTCACATCGACGGTCACAGTTTTACGGAATGTAGCGATGAGACTGGCGGTGATTTCATCAGAGGTCAGCAGTGTCTTTTCTGCGCTGGAAATTCCCAAGAGGCTGCGCAGTCTAGCCCGCTTGCCCGGGCCACGTAAAGCTGGGTTGTAAAAGGGATCTTTTGCCAATTCTGAATGTTTTGCCAATTCGACTATGAAACCCCGCGACAGGATACGGTCCATCAGGGTCGCGGCCTTACCTTGGCCACCGCCACCGCCCGTGAAACCCGCCAGCGACGCCAAACCCCCTAGGTCACCCAAATTTGGCTGGCCAGATTTTTGGTTCAGGACAAAACTGGATTGTGATTCATAAAGAGGTTTGGCCACATAGAAGGCGTAGACAGCTGCCAAACTGACGGTGATACTTGTAAGTACTAAGATAAAAAATTTGCGTGCCCATAGCGTTGCAAATAACTCACCAAGATCGATTTCATCGTCGTGATATGCGGTACTATCTGTATTTGGAGCGTGTATTTTTACAATATCTGCGTTCATAATATGAAAATAATTGAAAGGTTTAAGTGAAACTAAAAAATTACTCTTGCGCCAAATTTGGCTGATATACAATGTATAAGGATAAGGTTTGTGCGTCTACCCCTATGAAATTGTGCCAGGTAAGGCCTGTCGTGTGCTGAAAGTCGCTATCTTTTTTGACCCTTGCAACCGTCAAAGCGGCGGCAGCGCTTAAACAGTAGAAATTTTGCTAACAATATGCGGTTTTTGGGCGCGCAATTGATATTGTTCTGCAAAATTTTTTCTATCTGCACAGATCAAAAAATAAAAGTATGGTTGAAATACTGGACGTGGTTTGACTTAGGATCAAAATGTGACATACGCTTATTATATGTGAAGACCTATTTTTTATAGTTTAGAAATTATTTTTTATAATTAGGTATTTAAATGCAATATCTGCAATTGGCACGGCGGTTTAGCCAGAGCTTGGTTCTGTTTTTCATAATTGATATCAGTGGTGCGGTTGCAGATGTTGCCAAAGGCCCGACCCATGGGCTTTATGGCACTCCGGGTCTGATTGATATGCCAACCAGTGAGAATGCGCCTGATGCAAGCGTCGCGTTTAGCCTGTCCGGTTATAACGGCCAAATCCGGTCGACGCTGACGTTTCAGATACTGCCTGGCTTGTTGGGGAGTTTCCGGTACTCAACTCTTTACAATGAGTGGACAGGCGATGGGCGCCAGCACTGGGATCGGAGTTTTGACCTGCGCTACCAAGTGATGCCGGAAACGCGCTTGCTGCCAGCAATTTCGTTAGGGGTGCAGGATTTTATCGGCACGGGGGTGTTCAGTGGGGAATATGTGGTTGGCACCAAGACCATTGGCCCGCTTAAAGCCTCTGTTGGTTTGGGGTGGGGCCGTTACGGATCGCACAACGGTTTTAAGAACCCATTGAGCGGGCTTTCATCCAAGTTCGATACCCGCCCGGCCCGCGACTTTGGCGTCGGTGGTGAAGTAGAAGCCAATGGTTGGTTTCGTGGCGATGCCGCGGCTTTTGGGGGTCTTTCCTGGCCGTTGAATGACCAATTGACCGCAAAACTGGAGTATAGTTCCGACGCTTACGTTCATGAGACACAACAATACGGTCAGGTGGTGAAGACACCATGGAATTACGGCGCGACTTATATGGCCAAAAGCGGGACAAGGTCATACGGATTGTACTGGCTTGGTGGCAGTAAGCTGGCTTTTTCGGTCTCTGTTATTGCCGATCCCAAAAAAACTTCAAATGGATCAGGCCGGGATTTGGCGCCGCTTCCGGTTCGCCGTGATCTCAGTCGCCCACTCGGGTTGCCCCCTGCACAAACCGATGCGCACACGTTATATAAAGTGTTAAAGGCAGACGGGTTTAATCCGGTTGGCCATGAAATTACCGGCACCACAGCCCGGTTGCAAATCGAAAATCTCCGCTACCGGTCATCATCGCAGGCTGTGGGGCGTGCAGCCCGGATTGCCAGTCGGTATTTTGGGGATGAGATCGCCATATTTGCCATTGATCTGGTTGAGAAAAACCTGCCGCTTACCTCTGTTGAGATCTCGCGTGAGTCTCTGGTTGCGTATGAATTCAGCCTCGCACCCGCCGAAGAGTTTATGGATCAAGTGGCTTTTAGGGATGTCAAATCGCTGGTATCCGCTCCAGAGGAGAAATCATCATTTTATTGGCGCCTTCGGCCCTATTTTGATTATGGTCTTTTTGATCCTGACCAGCCAGTTCGCTTTGAATTTGGCGTGGCTTTGGAAACGGAATACGTCTTTTCGCCCTCCAGTTTTGCCGAGTTTGGGATCTATAAACAAGTGATCGGTAACTTGGACAGCATAGAGCGTGATTCAAACTCTGTGCTGCCTCATGTCAGAAGTGATCATAAGCATTATCACAAAAAGGGTGATCCGGGTCTGGAATATCTGACCGTTAATTATCTAACAAAACCCCATGCAACCGGATACGTCAGGCTGACCGGCGGATATCTAGAGGCGATGTATGCCGGGGTTTCAGCCGAATATTTGTGGCAGCCGACCACCCAAAACTGGGGTCTTGGCATTGAGTTGAACAAAGTGCGTCAGCGTGATTTTGATATGCGATTTGGTCTTAGGCCCTATGACGTGTTTACCGGACATGTCAGCGCCTATTATGATTTTGGTGGCCGTTTCGATGGTCAGCTTGATATCGGACAATATCTGGCAGGTGACAAAGGGGCAACGCTGTCGGTCAATCGTGTGACCAGCAATGGATGGCGATTTGGAGCTTGGGCCACGTTGACCGATGTGCCGTTTAAAACCTTTGGCGAGGGCTCTTTTGACAAAGGGCTTAGGGTGGATATTCCACTGGACTGGATCCTTGGAAAATCAAGCCCTTTGGTGATGCAAACGCCGATCCGAATAATTGGTCGTGATGGCGGCGCCCGGTTGCATGTAAATCACCGGTTGTACCCGTTGATCCAACATGGGCAGCGGGCTGATATGGGGCGAGAATGGGCGAGGTTCTGGCGATGATACGTCGATTGATAGGTGTCGGCTTAATTTTGATCAGTGTCGGCTGCAGTTCGGCCAAAGACCGCGACACTGCCCTTTCAGAAACGGTCAAAGCCTTTGGCGCTCAATTTAAAAAATCCCTCCGATCGATCCGAGACAGGTTCTTACACGGGCTGCCATTGATACGGCAAATATACCTTTGCTGCTCGCTGAAATTCCAAAAATTCAGTCTGCGGGCACTCTGACGCTGCTTCCCGGGCAACGCCAGCAACCAGACACTTGGTTTGGGGCCGATGGCGCGTCATTTACCTTGCACAAAGGTGTGGTTGTCGCAACACGTGGGCTGCCGTTTGATCTTATGTTTGCCGATTCTGTCCCGACGATAGAGGCGTTGGAAAAAGGCGGGGGGCGCTATGATCGAACCTACAAATACCTAACCGGCGATAATCGGGACCAAATCGTGACATATCAGTGCCGTTTGCAATTCCAATCTGTAGAAACTGTGACGATTTTTGATATCCGTATTGAAACAAAAAGGTTTTCTGAAACATGCTTCAATCCAGACCAAAGTTTTACAAATATATATTGGGTGGATCCTGCCCAGGTTGTACATAAATCGCAGCAATTTTTGAATTTTAGTTTGGGCTATGCCTTGACCGAAAAACTTCTTTAGTATAGCCACATTACTTAGGGTTGTGTGATGGCGTAGCTCATTTTAATTTAGTATAAATAATTAACTTTGGAGGTTCATATGTTTAAGAAAATAATGACGGCTGGAATCATGTGTTTGGCGCTTGCCAACAGTGCAACAGCGCAGGGTGCAGCTGGTGCAGCTGGTGCTGGTGCAGGTGGTGTCGTGATTGGTGGTGTGGCAATTGGTGCAGTTCCATTGGCAATTGGTGCTGTTGTTCTGGTGGCGGCTGTGGCCGGTGGCGGCAGTTCCGCGCCTACAACAACAGACAACTAAGACCAAAATTTTTAGACTTTAACAGCGTCAAAATTTAAAAAGCTGGCCTCAAATTGGATTGCTCGGTTTTACAAAAGTCTGTCTTGTAAATAGGCGGTAAAGCCAAGTCGTTAGGTCGCAGGTTTTTGGAAGACCTTGTTCTTTACTGGTATACGCCCGCGGTTCTTTTCTTGGACCGTGGGCCAATTTTTTTGGGTGCCTTGACCGCCACGCCGTTTTTCAGCCGCCGGCAAATGTCCAGATTGCGCTGTCAAACTCGAGGACAATCTGCTGACATTGTAAATCACGTCCGTTCATCACCATTCCAGACAGATTGAGGCTGATTTTATCCGCCTGCTGCATGAGACTTTCGTCAACTGGAAATAGGATTGTAGCCTCACTGGCAGGCAAAATCTTGACTTTGGTTAATTGTCCTTCGGCAAAATCTGAGGCCTGCCAATCATAGTTGTTGCCGAGGTTATCAACGACATCAATACCGGACCGGGTGTTGGCAAACAGGCTTTGGCGCGCTTGGCTGGCTTTCATTGGATCAAACACCATAAACCTCGTGGTTTCGTTGTTCACCAAGACAAACACCAAATCAAATGAGTTTTTGCGGTCAATCAATTGCACCGCCCGCGCCGTGACGTTTATGCAATTTGGCAGCTCAATTTTTACACCCGACGGGCCGGCTGATTTTGCCGCTGATGGTGTCTGTTGGTCTGTCGCTGGCGGTAAAGTGAAATATCTCTTGTTATCCACTGGAACCGGCTCACTTGCCTCTACCCAAGTGCCATCGTCATTGATCAGTAACGTCCGCCCGTCTGAAGTGACTGCCGCCACAGGTTCACACGCGAGCGGTGTCGCAAAAGCACAAAGTGCCAGTATCCCGTATACCCGTCTCATCACATTGACCCATGCCAGTACATTGCTTTGCGGGGCACCCTAATCTATCACGGCTGTGCGGTCTATATGCGAAGGGATTGACGATTTTGACTGATGTATTCTCTGAAGGGGCTGCATGGATGCGGGGGCGGATCATTCCAATAGGCGAGGCCTGCATCCCGATCACTGATTGGGGGTTAACCCATTGTGACATCACCTATGACGTGGTCCCAGTCTGGAATGGCGGTATGTTTCGTTTGCCCGCCTATCTCGATCGGTTTGAGGCCTCTATGGCGGCGTTGCACCTCGATCCTGACATGACCCGTGATGCGATCCAATCTGCGCTGATCCAGATGGTGGCGGCCTCTGGATTGCGCAACAGTTATGTCGCGATGGTGTGCAGTCGTGGTACCCCGACAATTGCTGGCAGCCGTGATCCAAGGCACTGCCGGAATCATTTCTATGCCTGGTGTGTGCCCTATGTGCAGGTCATTTCACCCGAAGTTGTTGCAAAGGGGGCCAGCGCTTGCATTGCGCAAACTGTCCAGCGCATCCCCGATGGTAGCGTCGACCCCATCGTGAAAAACTATCATTGGGGTGATTTTACCAAGGGTTTGTTCGAGGCCAAAGACGCCGGTTTTGAAACTGTTATTTTAACTGATGCAGACGGAAATATCACCGAAGGTCCGGGATTCAATGTCTTTGCGATTACACATGGCCAGCTTTTGACCTCGGGGCATGGGGTTTTATCTGGTATTACCCGTCGAACCGTTTTGGAAATTGCCACTCAGCTGGGCCTGCAGGTTGATATTCGGCCTCTACCACAGACCGTGCTTCTGGATGCGGATGAAGTGTTTATTTCCTCGTCTGCGGGCGGGGTTATTCCTATCGTAAAAGTCAACGAGACGGTTTTTGCAGGAGGGGTTTGTGGCCCGGCGACGCAGAGCATCCATCAGAGCTATTGGGACTGGATGGCCGCACCTGCATATCGGACAGACATCATCTATAATAATTGAGCCTAGCCGCATATATTTCAGATAAGACGCCGCAGTTTGAATAGCGTGCGGAGCTTCACCTGAGCGTTGCTTTTGCTTAGTTTTTGTTCGCCAGACTGGGCACCCAAGTATAGCCATCGGGGCATAGGATATAGCATTCGCGCAAACCGTGCGGTTTGTCCGTGGGTGGCTGCAGAACCATGCCGCCGGCGCGCTCGGCCTTGTCTGCGGCCCGATCGGGATCACAGTGATATAGCCGTATTTCACAGCCCGCGCCGCGTGGTGGGTTCTCAGGCAGCAGATCCAGCATCGGGTGGCTAAAGTAAGTGCCATCGCTGTGCAGTTGCAAAAGCTGACTTTGATGTTGCATAATCGCAAAATCTGCTGAGCTTCGGTGCGATTGCATCTGAAAAACCTGCGTGAGAAACCGTGCTTCGGCCAGCACATCCCGCACCAGAAGGTTGACACCGATCCCGGTCAATGAGGCGCCGAAATCTGCGGGATCTACGGTTTCAAAATCCATACCGGGTTCCAATTTACATTTTAAAATATAACTCAGCTTGCTCCTCAGAGCCCTGCATGTCAATTTTGGTCAACTGGGTGCCCAAATTAGGCAGGCAGGTCTGTTAATATTAGACAATCACTTTGGCACGGCTTTGGCAACTTTTGATCGCAAAGGAAAATAACGATGACATCAACCCGACGGGACGCAACCCTTTTAAGTCCACAGGTGCCTAAAGCGGAAGAGTTTCAATCTGCCGAAACGGCTGTGGACAGGTTGCAATTGCTTTATGACTTGGCGACCGACTATTTGGCCGCGCGGTTTGCCGACACGATCCGCGATGGCCCCACGCAGCAGCATTATCGCGCCTATTATCCTGAAATCAGGATTACCACGACCAGCTTTCTGCAAGCCGACAGTCGGTTGAGTTTTGGTCATGTTGCAGGGCCGGGGCAGTATAGCACCACTGTAACCCGCCCCGACCTGTTTCGCAGCTATCTCATTCAGCAAATTGGACTGCTGTTGAAAAATCATGGGGTGCCCGTGTGGATTGGCGCCTCGCAAACGCCGATTCCAATTCATTTTGCGATACAGGGCGATCAAGACACTGTGGTGCCGTCGCATGGCGCTGCCGGGTTTTCTTTGCGCGACATGTTTGATGTGCCGGATCTCAACACCACCAATGATGATATTGTAAACGGGCCTGCGGTCGAGGCCCCGGATGGGACGATACCGCTGGCGCCTTTCACTGCACAGCGGGTCGATTATTCGCTGGCGCGATTGGCGCATTATACCGCCACTGCGCCCGAACACTTCCAAAGCTATGTGTTGCTGACGAACTATCAGTTTTATGTCGCTGAGTTTGAAGCTTATGCGCGCAGTCAACTGGCTGATCGTGCCAGTGGCTATACCAGTTTTGTCAGTTCGGGAAACTGTGAACTGACGGATCCGGTCGGGGTGATCGCGCCTGTGGCACGGCTGCCGCAGATGCCGAGCTATCATTTAAAGCGGGCTGATGGATCGGGAATTACCTTGGTCAACATTGGTGTGGGCCCATCAAATGCGAAAACTGCTACGGATCATATTGCGGTGCTTAGGCCACATTCATGGCTGATGCTTGGCCATTGCGCGGGGCTGCGAAACAGCCAGCGTCTGGGAGATTTTGTCTTGGCACATGCCTATCTGCGCGAGGATAAAGTTCTGGATGATGACCTGCCTGTCTGGGTGCCAATTCCAGCACTGGCTGAGATCCAGATTGCGCTTGAAACAGCAGTGGCGGATGTCACCAAACTGCAAGGATATGAGCTTAAGCGGATCATGCGCACCGGGACCGTTGCCACGGTGGACAATCGCAACTGGGAATTGCGCGACCAGTCTGGACCGGTCCAACGGTTAAGCCAGTCGCGGGCGGTGGCACTGGATATGGAAAGTGCAACAATTGCGGCAAACGGATATCGGTTTCGGGTGCCTTACGGGACGTTGCTGTGTGTATCAGACAAACCGCTGCATGGTGAGTTAAAGCTCCCGGGCATGGCATCTGATTTTTATAGAGCGCAGGTCGCGCAGCATTTGATGATTGGGATTAAGGCCACAGAATTGCTGCGCAACATGCCGTTTGACCGGATCCATAGCCGGAAACTCCGTAGTTTTGATGAAACAGCCTTCCTGTAGAAAAAAAAGTACCATTGTGGGCAACAATTATTGAGGATTAGGACACAAGTTGTTGTGTTTTCCAACAAACTTCAGTTAAACCATCCCCAGTCAGCACAGATCGCGGGCAGAACAAGGAGACAACAATGTCCAAACCAATGACAAAAACACAATTAGTTGCGGCTTTGGCCGAAGAGATGGAAGTCGATAAGAAAGCTGCGACGACTGCGTTGGACGCAGTTTGTGGTTTGATTACTCGTGAAGTTGCGGGTGGAGGAGCCGTGACCCTGCCGGGTGTTGGCAAGATTTATTGCCGGGAACGTCCAGAGCGTATGGTCCGCAATCCTGCGACTGGTGAGCAGTTCAAGAAAGATGCGGATAAAGTGGTCAAAATGACGATCGCGAAAGCCCTGAAAGACAGCGTAAACGGCTGATCTTTTCGGATCTAGATATAATATAAAAAGGACTGCTTTTCGCAGTCCTTTTTTAATGCATATTAGGCGTTATTTTTCAAAGGATTATCCGCTCCTTTACCTGACCTTTTTCACAATGCGGGCAGCCCGCGTTGCGTGCCTATTGGTGCGATAGCAAAACAGCCTCGACGCGGCGATTGGCTTTGCGGCCCTCGGCCGTCAGGTTGTTGGAAATAGGCGATAAATAACCGGTGCCTTCCGCACTGATCTGTTTGGCATCAATTTCATAATTTTTCACCAGATGTGCTGCCACAGCCTGAGCGCGCTGTTTGGACAGCGCCATATTTTTATCCAGATCTCCAATACTATCGGTGTGACCGACCAACGCAATTCTACGCTTTGGATTTGTCTTCATATAGGTTGCTAGCTTTTTTAACGATACAAATGTGGTTTCTGTTAAAGCCGAAGAGCCACTTTTAAAAACCAGATCTGACAAAATGACAGACCCTCTACGTTCCAATAAACCATCGAAAGTATTCGGCACCACTTTGTCCGGCTGTGCTTTGTCAATCGGTTNGGCGTATTCTTCTTGGTTGCCCGCAAGGTAAATGTTTTGCACAAAATCATGCTGCGCCGATTGGCTTACCAAAAGAGTGATATAGCTGTCATTGCCAGTGGGGGTTTTGCGCGTTGCAGATAAAAAGCGATAGTTGCCGAGATCGACATACATCTCCGGCCCCGGTAATGCCTCAATGCCAAAACGAAAATCAAATCCCCCACAGATCCAATCATGACATTCAAAAAGCACAGTGTACCCTTGATTTAACAATTGTTCCCGCAGGTCAGTGAGAACTTGGAGAGTATTTCTTCCTGATTGTTTCGACTGCCAGACCTGCCAAACCATGCGGCCCTGCACTGGTAAACTTGGCACTGTCCCGTTGTGCCAAGGCCCTGTTGGCACGTTATATTGCGTCAGCTCACTGACGTCTTTTACCGTGACGCGAGCAGAGGCTGGCAGATTCAGATCTGCTGCCGCCAGAAGCCCCGGCAGTCCGATCAACAGACCGAGCAGACACTTAGCGATGTTGGGCGTGATACGCATCATTGGGCCGCATATTGGTTGCGCTGGCAACGCGATTGGTCATGTTGAAAAACCCCGCCACATTGGCAATGTCCCAGATGTCGCGATCGCTGAATCCCGCCTGTCGCAGCACCGCGCGATCTGTCTCTCGTACCTCGTAACTGGTTTTGGTAATTTTTTCTGCAAAATCCAACATTGTGCGGTGGCGGTCGCTGAGATCTGCAACACGGTAGTTCATTACCAGCATTTCGCCAAGTTCAGGGTCACCTGACAGCGCGCGCACCGCCGCACCATGGGCGGTCAGACAGTAAAAGCACTTATTGATCGACGAAACCACGACTGCGATCATTTCGCGTTCAAGTTTACTCAGCCCACTGGCAGCCAGCATCAGATCGTTATACAGGCCGGTGAAGGCGTTTAATTTATCGATATCAAAAGCATAAGCTTGCAGAACATTGGGTATCATTCCCAGCTTTTCGTGACAGGCATCAAAATATTTTTGCGTGTCGTCCGGTAAAGGATCAACCATTGGAAGATCCAGTGCTGTGACGCCATGTTTAGTGCTCATCTAAGGCTCCTTTTTGTATACGGTAATGATATCGCCCAGAAAATGTCATGCCCAGCGAAGAGTAAAGACTGTTTGCGGCAGTATTGGCCTCGGTACACAGAACCGCAAGTCGGGTGGCACCTTGTTCTGCGGCCCAGAAAGCGGCAGCGCGCATCAGCCATGTTGCCACTTTCTGACCGCGTTGCTGGGCCAAAACCTCAACCGCGTGCACCATGGCGGTTCCTGCATGGATGGCTGCAAAACCGGTCGCAGCAGGACGGTTGTTCCACCGTCCAAAAAGACTGGTCTTTTTGGCGTTTGTGCGCTGCATGATGCTCAATCGCGGCCGGGTGATACCGCCTGCCGCCCAAATATCATACTGAATTTGCAAAGGTTCCCAAATACAGAACATAGATGTCCTTGGTGGCCGCTGAGTTGCAATATTTGCAATTGGCGCTTGATAAAGATTTGTTGGGTCGATCATCTCGTAGCCGGCGTTAGCCAAAAGCGCATCGAGATCGGCTTCTCCGTCTCGCAGCATGAACAAAGGTCTCTGACCAAGTTCCTGCATTGCGCTTTCTGCCTGTTGTATATCTATTGGCTGCACGGAACCGTTCGCTGTGGCTGCTGAAACTCGTTTGCCGCCGCCTTGGCCATCCCGGATTGTCCATTGGCCTGCACGGTGCAGCTTGGCGGCAGGCCAGGTTTCGGCGATCACATCATACAGCGTATTTGGCATAAAACTCATTGCGAAAAGACACCCCGAAGGCGGGCCAACGCGGCTGAAACGTGGGCCTCATTGGTGCCGCGGACAACGATATTGGCACCATACAGACCGTCTTTTTGAAATGGATAGGACCCTATGGAGAGATCCGAGTATTCTTCAGCCAGCGCCGCCAGTGGTCCGGCAATATCACCCTCGCCACGGTCGATGCGCAGGGTCTGGCTCAGCAGTGGTGCGCCACCGGTGAGCCCGGGTAAAACGCTGGCAACCATAGCTTGAAATACTGCTGGAACGCCGGCCATGACATGCACGTTTTCAAGGGTAAAACCCGGTGCGACCGACACTGGATTGTCAATCAATGTGGCCCCATCGGGAATGCGGGCCATGCGCAAACGTGCGGCGTTCAATTCAATGCCCTGACGGTCATAATAGGCGGCAAGAAGCGCCCGCGCATCGCTGCGGATGTCGATCGGGCGGTCAAAGGCGGCTGCGATGCAATCGGCGGTGATGTCATCATGCGTCGGGCCAATACCACCGCTTGTAATCACCGTGTCATGGGCCTCTGACAGCGCTGTCACGGCCGCGATGATCGCAGCCTTGTCATCACTGACTACACGCACTTCTTTCAGGTCGATACCGATTTTGGTCAATACGCCTGCAAGATAATACATGTTGGCATCGCGCGTGCGCCCCGAAAGAATTTCATCGCCGATTACCAGCATTGCGGCGGTTGGATTTGTCATATGTCGAATTGCCTTTTGTCTAAGTTATATGCAGCTTAGGCGGTGCGGTGTCGGTTTCCAATGCTGTTTTGTTGCCAAATTAGCTTTGTTCGAAAAGCAAGCGCGTTTATCTGTCTTTCCAGACGCTTTGGCGTCGCGGCCGGTGTCTGGATGTCATGTGGTAGTTGCGGTATGAATCAACGCATGCAGTTTTCCGCCCCCTTGGTCCCCGCGCTACTGATTCGGCGCTATAAACGATTTTTGGCTGATGTGCGGCTCGAAGACGGACGCGAAGTCACCGTTCATTGTGCCAATCCAGGCTCGATGTTGGGGCTGGCGACACCGGGCATGCGGGTTTGGGTTGAGCCCAACGATGATCCCAAGCGCAAGCTGTGCTATGGATGGCGCCTGGTAGAGCTGCCTGACGGTCATTTCGTTGGTGTCGACACCGGATTGCCCAACCGTCTTGTCAAAGCGGCTTTGCATGCTGGTGTGATTCCCGGTTTGCCGGTTTATGATACAGTGCGCCCGGAGGTGAAATATGGGCAGAACAGTCGGGTTGATTTTGTGCTGGGAACCTCTGGTCAGCCAGACAACTACCTAGAGGTTAAAAGCGTTACATTGTGCCGTCAGCCGGGGCTGGCCGAGTTTCCGGACAGTGTGACCAAGCGCGGTGCGAAACATTTGGCCGACCTGGCGTTTATGGTGGCCCAGGGCAAGCGAGCAACGCTGCTGTATCTGGTGCAACGCAGTGATTGTTCTGCGGTGGCGGTGGCATCGGATATCGACCCCGGATATGCGGCTGCTTTTGCCGAGGCCCGGGCAAACGGTGTTGTGGTCCTTTGTATTGATTGCGATGTTTCGCCCAAAGAGATCACGCTTGGCCGAACAATTATGCAGTATTAAACGAAGCCTCTGGTCCTTTACTATAATTAGTTGTAAAAAGGTCGTTGTTTAACTCACTGGCAATTTAGAGACCTTTGGAGAAACCACCTTGCAAAAAGAAGCACGTGGACAACAGACTCGCGATGGTATTCGGCTCTTTCAAGAGGTGGATTTTGTTGGCATGCGAGCGGCTGGAAAATTGGCTGCACAAATTTTGGATGAAATCTCTGATGAGGTTGTGGTCGGCCAGACCACAGGCGAAATTGACAAGATGATTGAACAAAAAGTTACGGCCGCTGGCGCGCAATCAGCGACGATCGGCTATAAGGGCTATCGTCATGCCAGTTGTATCAGTCTTAATCATGTGGTCTGTCACGGCATTCCAGGTGATAAAAAACTCAAAGATGGAGACATCTTGAACATTGATGTGACGGTGATTGTGGATGGCTGGTATGGAGATACCTCCCGGATGTTCATTGCGGGCAAGCTTGACCGCAAATCTGAAAGATTGATCCAAGTGACGCATGATTCGCTGTTCAAGGGGATTGAGGCAGTGAAGCCCGGCAATACCTTTGGTGATATTGGCCATGCGATTCAAAGTTTCGTCGAAGGACACCGCATGTCGGTGGTGCGCGATTTCTGTGGCCACGGGCTGGGACGGGTATTTCACGCACCGCCTAACGTGCTGCATTATGGCCGCGCCGGGACCGGCCCTGTTCTGCAAGAGGGAATGTTTTTCACGATTGAACCAATGGTCAATTTGGGCCGGCCTGAAACCAAAGTGTTGGCGGATGACTGGACGGCGGTGACCCGCGATAGATCCCTGTCGGCGCAGTTTGAGCATTCGGTTGGGGTCACGGCCGCTGGGTGCGAAATTTTCACTCTTTCGCCCGGCAACCGGTTTCATCCGACCTATGCCATGCCAAACATCCCAGCCTGATGGCATTGATGGGCTGCTAAAAGCTGTCGCGTATGTATCAGGGTCTGTTCTAGGATTGGTATCGCAAAATTGAAATGGTGGTGTCGCCATACCGGCGGGTATCAAGCAGCTCACAGGCCTCGGGTATTGTGATGGCGGTGTTTTCTTCCCAAACCACAAGCGCGTCTGATGCGATCCAGCCCCCGGCTTGCGCCGAGGCAAATGCCGCCTCCCCCCACCCCATGCCGTAAGGTGGATCCAGAAATACCAACCCAAAGGGGTCGATTGGTCGGGGCCCAAGCCTGCGTGCGTCGCGGCGCAGGATAGTGGTGGTTTCTTGCGCATTACACAACGCCACATTCCGCCGGATCAGTTTGAGGGCCGTTTTGCCATCATCGACAAAGGTCACCTCGGCCGCACCGCGCGACAGGGCCTCTAGACCCAGCGCACCTGTGCCAGCAAACAGGTCAAGCGCGGATATGCCGCTAATGGCATCGCCAAAACGTCCACCTGCGAGTACGTTGAACAGACTCTCACGCACCCGGTCGGTGGTTGGGCGCAGATGGGCGCTTGGGTCGCCTTTGCCGACGGGCGTCAAGGCGCGGCCTCGATAGTCTCCGGCAATAATTCTCACGGCTTTAGCAGGGCTTTGAGGTCGGTTTTAGAATCCTCAATCACCTGGGGTGCAGGTGATTTTTTGGCTTCGATCAACCGCTTGCCGATCATATAAGCACGGGGATCATTGGCGGCGTCCACTGCCAGCAAACTGGTTTTATTGTAGTACCAGAAAGACACCGCACCGTCTTTTTCGCCGGGGCGGGTGACCACGCGGTCATAGCCGCTGTTCAATCCGGCAATTTGAAGTTTTACATCGTATTGATCTGACCAAAACCAGGGCATTGGGTGATAGGGCCGATTGCCGCCCAGCATGTTTTTGGCCACAATTTCAGCCTGATCTATGGCGTTTTGAACGCTTTCAAGACGAATTTGGCGACCGCGATAGGGCAGTGACGCGCAATCGCCTGCGGCCCATATATGCGGGTCAGAGCTTTGTCCCAGCACGTTGGTTTTGATGCCGTTGTCAATTTCCAGACCGGCTTGTTCCGCAAGGTCGGTGGCCGGGGTGACGCCGACGCCAGCGATGACAAAATCCACAGCCAGCTCTGACCCGTCTGTCAGGGCGGCCCCTGTCACAGCGTCGGTGCCGAAAAGCCGCTCAAGTCCGACGCCTTCGCGGATATCAACGCCATGCAACTGGTGCAGGTTGCGGAAAAAATCTGAGGTTTGCGGCGCGGCCACCCGCTGGAGTATGCGGTCGGCCATTTCCACCAGCGTCACCTCAAGCCCTTTGGTGGCAGCCACTGCCGCGGCCTCAAGCCCGATATAGCCACCGCCGACGATCAGTATGCGGGCCTTTGCGTCAAACCGTGGGGCCATGGCATCAACATCGCTCAGGCTGCGTACCACGTGCACACCGTCCAAGGCCCCGCCAATGGAGGCTGGCAGTAACCGTGGCACCGACCCGGTGGTCAGAGCCAGCTCGTCGTAGGAAATAACCTCGTTATCCAGAAAAATGCAGCGGGTGTTTGGATCAATTTTTGTAATTGGCTGGTCCAACCGCAGGGTGATGTCATTCTCGCGATAAAACTTCTCGGGGCGCAAATAAAGGCGGTCTAAGGGCATGTCGCCTAACAGATACTTTTTGGACAATGGCGGGCGCTGATAGGGGGGGTGGGGTTCCGCGCCGATAAGTGTCACCTTGCCATCAAATCCGCTGTTACGCAGCTTGGCAACCAAAGATGATCCCGCCTGTCCGGCCCCGATTGCAACAATATGCGCCATAAACCGCCCTTCTCAAATTCTGGATCTGTTTTACAGCGTCAGCCTATATGCTATTAGGGCGTGAATACAATCTATCAGAGAGATTTTCATGGCTATTTTCATAGGTGAACGGCTTCCCGATGCGACACTTTTTGAAGTCGGACCCGATGGGCATCAACTGGTGTCCTTGCATGATAAATTGCGGGGACGCAAAGTTGTGGTCTTTGCCGTTGCAGGAGCGTTTGCAGATATCTGCAACTTGTCACATTTGCCAGGCTATATGCGCAATATGGAGGCGTTTGCCGCCAAGGGCGTCGACGAGGTGATCTGCCTGAGCGTCAATGATCCTCTGGTGATGAAGGCTTGGGGCAAGGCCACGGGCGCATTCAGTGCGGGCGTGACCCTGCTGGCTGACACCAACAGTGGCTTTACCTCTGGCACCGGGATGAATTTTGACTTTCCCGATGACGGCATGATTGCGCGATCAAAGCGATATGCGATGGTGGTTGAAGACGGGCTGGTGTTGACCCTGCAAGAAGAAATCCACGCTGGCATGTGCGAGGTGTCGAACGCGCCTGCAATTTTGGATCTTTTGTAAGGCCCGCTTAATCCAGTGGCAGGCGATCCATGCGGCTGGCAAGCGCAATATCCAGATCGGTCAAACCATCGGCGTCATGGGTCGTCAAGGTCACCGTGACCCGATTATAGACATTGCGCCATTCAGGATGATGATTCAGCGTTTCTGCCCACATTGCGGCCTGTGTCATCCAGCCAAAGGCTTCGATGAAATTTTTGAACTTATAGTTTTTGGTGATTGCGTCTCGATCAGCCTCGAGGGACCAGCCATTGCCCAGCAGCGGTGACAGGTTTGCGTCGCGTTCGGCGGTGGATAGTTTTTCAGTCATTGTTTTTCCTCTATCTGGATTTTTTTGAAGGGACCATAAGACGTTAATATCTCAATGTCTTGCTCTACGGCCGCCTTTTCGGCAACCAGATACTGGTCGACGGCTTTGGCAAAACCGGGGTCGCGAAACCAGTGCAATGAGTGATTGGTAATGGGCAGATAGCCCCGTGCCAATTTGTGTTCGCCCTGAGCGCCGGCTTCGACCCGCACCAATCTATGAGCAATCGCATAGTCGATGGCTTGATAATAACAGGCCTCAAAATGCAGGCAGGGGTGGTCTTCGCTGCACCCCCAATACCGACCAAAGATTGCATCGCGCCCGATAAAATTTAGCGCGCCCGCAATATCGTGACCGTCGCGGTGTGCCATTACCAGCGCAATATCCTGCCCCATGGCTTGTTGTGCAATGTCGAAAAATTCACGGGTCAAATAAGGCGATCCCCATTTTCGCGCTCCGGTGTCTTGATAGAACTGCCAAAAACTGTCCCAGTGATGCGGTTTTATATCCTCGCCTGTTAGCATCTCAATGGTGCCGCCAAAGCTTTGTGCCTGCGCCCGTTCCTTGCGGATGTTTTTGCGTTTACGCGAGGACAGGCTGGCCAAAAACCCATCAAAATCGGCATAGCCTTTATTATACCAGTGAAACTGCTGGCTGTTGCGGGTCATGAGACCAAGTTCGGTCCCGGCCTCGGCTTCGTCTGCGGTGCAAAAGGTTATATGCAGAGATGATAAATCATGATCGGCTGCCAGTTGCATGGCGCCTTTTACCAACGCCGCGCGGCCAACCTGTTCAAACCCATCGCGGGTTAACAGCCGTCGCCCCGTGACAGGGGTGAACGGCACCGCGATTTGCATTTTGGGGTAATAGTGCCCGCCTGCGCGCTCATAGGCATGGGCCCAGTTGTGGTCAAAGATGAATTCGCCCTGCGAATGTGACTTGCCATACAGCGGCGCACAGGCGATCACCTGATCTTGGGATTTCGCCACCAGGTAATGTGGCTGCCAGCCGCTGCCTGATGAGACCGAGCCGCTGTCTTCCAAGGCTTTGAGAAAGTTATAGGTGGTGAAAGGGTCATAGGGCCGCCCGCCGTCTTTGACCTCGGGACAAGCGCAAGTATCCCAGTCATCGGGGGCGATATCGGCCAGCGAGGTCAGGGCCAGAATTTCTATTGTATGTTCCAACGGTCTGCTTTCTCGTCTCGGTGTACGGCTTTTTCCCGTTGTAAAATGGCGCGACTGCGTCTGGGATCAAGGGTGTCTGGTGGGATGATACCCTTCAAACGTGATATTATCTGCGATGTCGCGCGCGGCTGCCTCGATCGCGGTTGAGCGAATTGTCCAGCTCAAGACCGATGCGCCTTGCGCTTTCAACTCGGCAACCCTGGCGCGTTCCAGATCATCCACGTCATGACTGATAAAGCAGGATTTTGTCGGGCGGTAGTCCGGAATGCCCCGCAACCTGTCGCGGGTTCCTGCCGGCAACATGGGCCATTCTTCTGCAGTAAAGGCCTCGGTGATAAGGCCGCGAGGAAGATCCGGTGCGAGGCTGGCCATTTGTAACACTGAATGCGGATTGAATGACATGACTGCAACCAGACCTTGATACGTCTTTAGCGCCTGTGCGGTTGCCCGTTCTAGCCGCCCTACGCGGGCACCCATCTGGCCGTCTTGGTCTTTTAACTCGATCAGAAGCGGCGCTTTTTCATCAATAAGATCCAGAATTTCTATCAGGGTGGGCAGGGTTTCGCCGCCGCTGTTGTCCAGCGTTATTGCGGAGAGATCTGCCGCGGAATGCCGGTTTACAAAACCTGTTTGTCCCGTCATCCGGTCAAGTGCATAGTCATGAAATACAATAGCTTGCCCGTCGCTTGACAGCTGTAAATCAATTTCTACCCCATAGCCGCGCTGTACCGCCGCTAGAATGGCCGCCCGACTATTTTCTGCGCGCTGCGCGTTTTCATCATGCAGGCCGCGGTGCGCGATAGGAGCCTGTAGAAAAGCGTTTGGCAAATGCATCATTTGATCTGAAATATACCCTCGATCTCAACTGCGACGCCGAGCGGTAGCGCTGCAGCCGACACGGCTGCGCGCGCATGGCGTCCGGTCTCGCCCAAGGCTTCCACCATAAAGTCCGAGGCGCCGTTGATGACCTGAGGTTGCTCGGTATAGCTGTCGGTTGAATTGACAAACCCGGTAAGCTTTATCACTTTGACCAAGCGGTCCAGATCACCGCCACAGGCTGCTTTTACCTGCGCAAGCAGGCTGACGGCGCATAGTTTTGCCGCCTCGGCACCCTCTCGCGTGCTCATAGACTGACCGACTTTTCCCGTCACCAAGCCATTGGTTCCACCTGAAATTTGGCCGGATACATAGACAATATCACCGACCGTCACATAGGGTACATAATTGGCCGCTGGAGCTGGAGCTTCGGGAAGGGTGACACCAAGCTGTGCGAGTTTTGCTTCGAATTGTCCGCTCATGATAACGTCTCCAATATAACAGTTTGCCATTCATTAACTTGGATACCGGGGATCGGAAAGTAAAATTCATCGCTCTCGAAAGGCTTTTGCAAAGTAATTGCTTAAGGGTTTTATCAAATATGTAAGTGGGGAGCGGTCATCGGTTTTGATATAGGTTTCTACAGGCATTCCTGGCCGAAGGCTTACCCCTTGGGGCAAGCGCGCGGTTTCGCCTCGTGTCAGAGCAATCTCAACGCGGTAATACGATCCTCCCGCCGCGTCGTTTTGAAAGGTGTCGGCTGAAATCTGGGTGACCTGACCCAGAAGTTCGGGTGTGATGTTTTGGTCAAGTGCAGAGAACCGCAAAAAGACGGCTTGGCCGATGGACAACTGATCAANATAAATTGGTGCTACCTGTGCTGCGACCACGAGGGGCCGGTCCTGCGGCACTATATAAAGCACCGGCTCTGCGGCGCGGATCACCGCGCGCAGGGCAAAGACCTGCAGGCCATACACGATGCCTGAAACTGGCGCTTTGATTTCCAGTTGAGCAAGTTGTTCCTTCAGGGCGCGGCGTTGCTCGGTCAGTTCCATCTCGCGGTAGTGTTGATCCCTGAGGTGAGAGATGGCGGTCTCACGGCGGGTGCTGCCGATTTTGAAAGTCTCAATTTCAATTTCGGTGATCAGCCCTTCGGCTTGCGCTTTTCTGGCAATCAATTCACCCAACATACCCTGTAACCGCGCCTGTTCGCGTTTCAGCTCTCGAACGCGGGCCGCTTGTGTCAATCCGCGCTCAAATAAATTGACCTGATCCTTGAGATCTTGTTCGATCAATTCGATCTGTCGCGCCGCAGCAGTTTTTTGGGCGGTGATGCCGATGATCTGATCTGCAATCTGGCCGCGACGTTTGCCCAACTGCGCCATCTGTTGCGATAAAGAGGTATTGCGTGCCGCAAACAAACGCCTCTGGCCTTGCATCAGACCCTGCAGTCTTGTGTCACGCTTTGAGGCCTTTCGCAGCACTGGGTCGAAAGCAATTGTCTTGTGGCCTTCACGTTCGGCCTCAAGCCGCCCGCGCCGCGCCATCACTTCAAATAATAACCCTTCTAGGATTAAAAGTTCAGACAAATGCTGGTTGGGATCAAGCGTCATCAGGGTGTCACCGGCGTTGACCCGTATCCCTTCCTTGACGGCAAGGCTTGCGACCACGCCACCATTTGGATGTTGAACAACTTGTCGGTTTTGCGCAACTTCAACGCGGCCACTGGCGATGATTGCCCCTGAAATGCGGGTCAACGCGGCCCAGCCGCCACCTGCCCCAAGCAGCACAATCAGCGTGAGAACCCCTAGGGCAACCGTGCCGTGCGCGCGCAGCGGATCAGTTTTGGGGCTCACCGCAGGCCTGTGCTGTTTGTTCCGGCTGCCCGGGCGATACTGTGATGGTTTTGAACCATCGAAGCGAGTATTCGATCACGAGGTCCAAAAGCGGTTTGCCCGCCGTCTTCGAGAACCAGTAAAATGTCACATTCCGCAATCGCGGTGGGCCGGTGCGCCATAATGATGATAGATTTTTGGATGGCCTTCATTTGCTGAATTGTCGTGTTTAATGCCGCGTTTCCAACGTTGTCGAGATTTGAATTTGGCTCATCTAAAATCAGAATAACCGGGTCGCTGTATAGCGCGCGTGCCAGACCAATCCGTTGCATTTGACCGCCAGATAATTGCATCCCGTCACCGCCAAGGATTGTGTCATAGCCATCTGGTAAATGCAGGATCATTTCATGCGCACCGGCTTTCTGAGCTGCGCAGGCAACGCGTTGGGGGTCTGGTACCGATATCATGCGTGCAATATTTTGGGTAATACTGCCGTCAAAGAAATGTATGTGTTGCGGAAGGTACCCGATATAGGCGCCCCGCAGGCTGGGGTCATAGTGATGAAGAGATGCGCCATCCAGCCGTATTGTGCCGCCAGCGGGTGACCAGATGGTGGTGAGTGCCTTTGCCAACGTGGATTTGCCCGCGCCCGAGGGCCCAATAACCCCCAGTGCCTGACCTGGAAAAATACTGAAATTTATCAATTTAAGAGAGGCCTGCATTTTTTGTGGTGGGATCACGGTGAGATTTTTTACTTCAAGCTTTGCACTGGGTTGGGGCAGCACCGTTCGAAGTTGCACAGGCGGCACTTGCGTCAGCAATGCGGCAAGACTGTTCCAGCCAAGCCGTGCTTGCACAAATAACGGCCGTTGATTAATCAGCGTTTCAATCGGCGCCAGCGCCCGCCCCATCAAGACAGAGCTGGCGATCATAACCCCGGGGGACACGGCATTTTGCAAAACAAGATAGGCGCCCAGCCCCAAGATGGCAGACTGTAAGAACATACGGATAGTTTTTGTGGCCGCCCCGAAAGCGCCAGCCAAATCAGTGGCTGCCAGTTGTGTCAATAAAGCTCTGCGTCGCTTTGTCTGCCAGAGCGTATAGCTTGCTTGATGCATACCCATGCTTTGGACCATGTGGGCCTCTGTCTGGATTTGGTCGGACAGTTTGAGAGCGTGATACAGTCCCCGGTGTGCTTGGGCCAACACCCTGCGGCTGGTCCATTGGTTTAGCAGCGCGAGCGCAACCAATATACCGACCGCTGCGAGGGCAAAAGACCCTAGCAGTGGATGGAACATCCAGATGCCGGCTATAAATATGGGTGTCCATGGCAGATCAAACAGTGCGATTGATGCGGGTGAGGACACCCATCTTTGTATGGCATCGAGGTCCCGCAACCCGCTCCCCTTTTCTTTATCATGGGTGGATGATGTGCTCAGTGCTGCGTTGAACACGCGTTTTTCAAGAGCTTGCTGGAAACGCGCACCAGCTCTGGCCATCAGCCGAGAGCGGCAACAGTCAAGAACTCCTGTTATCAAATATAAAAATGTGATTAATCCAGTGAGAACAAGCAGCGTGGCAACAGATCGGCTGCTTAGCACCCGGTCATAGACCTGCAGCATGTACAATGGTCCGGCTAGCATCAGCAGATTGACAAAAATACTGAACCCTGCCGTCGCGCCAACCAACGGCCTGCACTGACGTTGCGCTTGCTGCAATTCTGTGTGGCCCGGTGTGGTGATTGAGGGGTTCATTGATGAGAGTATTTGTGCCATTTTATGTCTTTTTGATTGTTCTGGGCGCGAGTATCCAGCAATCGGGTTAAAAATTTTGTCATGTTTTTAAAAAGGCAGCTGAAAAAGTCCTGGAGGTGTTGGTTTAGCGTGATAAATCCGTTAAAGAACCCTAAATGGCTCCTAGAATCGACAGAGTGCGCATGTTTAAAAATCTATATCCTGTTTTACTTGCCACTGTGCTGTCTGTCGGGGCAGCCTTTGGGCTGTCGGGGTGCGCAGCGCCGTCCAACCCAACGGTCGCATCCTCTGATGATCCGTATGAGGCGCAAAACCGCAAGGTGCATGCATTCAACCGGCAGCTCGATAAAGAAATCGTCCGCCCTGTGAGCAAAACCTATGTGGCTGTGGTGCCGCCAGAGGGGCAAATTGTGGTCAGCAATTTTGCCGATAACTTGGCTTTACCAAGTTCGATTGTGAACAATCTTTTACAGGGTAACATTCAGGGCGCTGGCCAGAATACACTGAGATTCGTAGTTAACAGTACGTTGGGATTGGCGGGTATGTTTGACCCGTCCAGCGATTTTGGGCTTATAGAAGACAGCTCAGATTTTGGGGAGACTTTGCACGTTTGGAATGCGCCGCAGGGCGCTTACCTAGAACTGCCGGTTCTAGGGCCGTCGAGCCAGCGCGCCGCGGTGGGAACAGCGGTCGATTTCATCACCAATCCACTGGGAAATATTTCGAATAGCCACTATCGCAAATACAGTCGCACGGCACAGGTTGCCGCCGCACTTGGTAAACGCAGCCAATACGGATCTACGATTGATGCTGTCTTGTACGATAGCGCCGACAGTTATTCGCAATCACGGTTATTTTACTTACAAAACCGGAATTTTACACTGGGCGGAACCGACGAGACCGAGTATGATGACGCATACTTCGACCCATACGAGGATATTTATGCAGAGTAAACTTTCACGTCGTGAAGCTTTGGTTGGTGGCTGTGCTCTGATCTTAGCGCCAGCTGCGGCAAGCCCGCTTTGGGCAATGTCCAAGGCTGAGGCAACGGATCTGGTGGATAAGTTGGTGGCGGATATCAACAAGGTGGTGGCCTCTGGCAAAAGCGACGCCAAGATGTTTGCTGATTTCGAACGAATTTTTGGCACCTATGCGGATGTGAAGACCATTGCTCGGTACGGTTTGGGGGTTGAGGGTCGCCGCGCCAGCAAATCCCAAATGCGCGCTTTCACAAAGGGGTTTCAGGGTTATATCGCGCGGAAATACGGCAAACAGTTTAAAGATTTTGTCGGCGGCGAGATAAAGGTCAAAAGCACGCGTAAAGTCAAAAGCTTCTTTGAGGTGAAAGCCACTGCGCATCTGAAAGGGAAGGCGCCAGTTGAAATTGCCTTTCTCGTATCTGATAAATCTGGAAAAGACCTGTTCTTCAATCTCTTTGTTGAGGGGGTCAACATGTTGCTGGCAGAGCGTACTGAAATCGGTGCTATGCTTGACCGGCGTCGCGGCAATCTTGACAAGATGATTGCCGATCTGCTCAAAGCAGGCTAATTCTGTCCAAATAAACCGTTTAGAAACCGTGTTAAAGCCGTCTCGCGCGGTTTAGAAGCCTGTTTTGGGTTAAGCGCCTGTGGCTGGGTGATGGGTGTTCCGCCAACTAACCGTATCTGGTCTTGGCTCTGTGTGGGGCGCAGCATTGGCAGCGGTTTGGCGGGAACACCATCGTAAACCCGTCGCATGGTCTCGCGCCATATTTCTGCGGGCAATCCGCCGCCTGTGACCCCGGACAGGGGGGTGTTATTATCATATCCCATCCAGACGCCGGCAACGTAATCAGCGGTAAACCCGATAAACCATGCGTCGCGAGCCGCCTGAGTGGTTCCGGTTTTACCTGCCACTTCAACGCCTTCAAGGGCGGCCTGGCGACCGGTGCCATCCTGAACCACCTTGTGCATCATAAAGATCAGCTCGCGCGCGACACTCTCGCGGATCACCCTCTCTCCGATACCGCCATCTGCCCCGATGACGGGCTCTTTTGCATTCAAAAGCCGCAGTTCTTTTAACCCAAAGGGTGTTACAGAAGACCCGCCATTGAGAATGCCGGCATAAGCCCCAACCATTTCCAGCAGGGTTGCCTCTGAGGCACCCAGCGCAAGTGCCGGGCCGGTGGCCAGCGCGCTGGTGATGCCAAAATCATTGGCAATGCGGCGAACATTTTCGCGCCCAACGGCCTCACTGACCCGCACAGCGGGGATGTTTAAGGACCCTGCCAAAGCTTCGGTCAATGTAACTTGGCCCCGAAATTTTTTAGTATAATTCTTCGGTGTCCAAGGTCCTGAGCCGGAAATGTTCAATGTGAGAGGTGTATCGTCCACTATGTCGTTATGACTATAGCCCAGTTCCAACGCGGTGGCATAGACAAATGGCTTGAACGCAGATCCGGTTTGCCGGTTGGCTTGCGTGGCGCGATTGAAAACGCCTGAGACGATATTTTCACGGCCACCAACCATCGCGCGCACTGCGCCGTCGGGAGACATAACCACAATAGCAGCCTGTGCCTTTGAGCCTTTGGTAACGCTTTTGGAAAACACCGCTTGCAGGGCGGTTTCCGCGGCTGTCTGGATTCGCTGGTCGAGGGTGGTTTTGACAATCACATCCTCAGTTGTCTTGCGGGTGAAAAACTCTGGACCGCTCGACATCACCCAATCGGCAAAATAGCCACCAGCGCGTGCTTTGGCGGCGGGCGACAGCCGCGCCGGTTCGTTCAGGGCCTCTTGAGCTTTGGCGCGTGTGAGGTAATTTTGGTCGCGCATCAGCCCAATAATCACGCTGGCCCTGTTTTGAGACCTAACGAGGTTATTGGTTGGCGCATAGCGGGTGGGGGCCACCAGCAAACCGGCCAGCATGGCGCTTTCGGCGGGTGTCACCTGTGCTGCGGGTTTGCCAAAATAGCGTTGACTGGCCGCTTCAAAACCCCGCGCTCCGGCACCAAGAAAGGCCCGGTTAAGATAGATTGTGAGAATTTCATCCTTAGAGTATTTGATCTCCATCGACAGTGCATATACCGCTTCGCGTATTTTGCGCCAAAGCGACCCTTTGCGGCAGTCAGCCTCATAGAGAGCTTCGCTGTCCCATTTGGTTGTATCATAGGGTCGGCCAAGACAGAGCAATTTTGCAACTTGCTGGGTGATGGTCGACCCCCCATGACCCGATAAAGGCCCGCGGCCTTCTCGCAAATTGATCCGCACCGCGCTGGCAACGCCACGGGGGCTGATGCCAATATGGCTGTAAAATCGGCGGTCTTCAGTTGCTATCACGGCGTTTCGCAAATGGTGCGAAACGGTTTGCGCTGTGACGCGCCCGCCGTATTGGTCGCCACGCCAAGCAAACACTTTGCTGTATCGGTCTTGCAGCGTCACAGAGCCTCGTGCCCTCCCGTCGAGCAACTGGTCGGCCTCGGGAAGGGTGCGATAATTTAGTAAGACTGCAACGCCAACTAAAAGCGATATGAGGACGGTGATCCGCCAACTGAAAGCCCAAAAAAGGCTTAAAACAAACATTGGCAACCAAAGTACGATCCGCATCGCCCGCCAAATCCATGAACCCTTATTGTGCGCGCGTGTTTTGGAGCTTTTGCCAACTGTGATTTTGGCGGGTTTTTTTGCGCTGGTTTCAAGGCTTGTTTGCGGGGTCGATTGGGCATAGCGCCGCTCGGCAATGAGCTTTGGTTTTTTGCGCTTTGCGTTACTCATTTTTTTGCCCGTTACGTGCTTTGAAAGGAATTATCATATCGGAGTTTATAGGTGTTGTGGAGAGTAGGAGATACCCCAATGAATTTCAAATACGCCTAATAAATAGACGAAATACTATATACGATTAAATTATAATCATTATTGCCGGAATTACGCGTAATCGCCTCCCGTAAGCTTCACACACTCCGCATTCTGCCACCCTATTATGACGACTTACCGACGATCATTCCACCAAAAGAAAGGAACAGATGTGAAACTGATCATAGCAACGATCAAACCGTTCAAGCTTGATGAAGTACGTGAGGCGCTCACCGATATGGGCGTACGCGGTATGATGGTTACAGAAATCAAAGGGTTTGGGGCCCAATCGGGGCATACAGAAACCTATCGCGGCGCCGAATATGTCGTGAATTTTGTTCCCAAGATAAAACTTGAACTGGTTGTCGATGCGGCAATGGCAGATCAGGTTGTTGAAAAAATTACCACCACTGCGCGCACTGGCAAGATTGGTGATGGAAAAATATTCGTCTTAGACGCGGAACAGGTTGTTCGCGTGCGCACCGGTGAAACCGGCACCGACGCAATTTGATGATGTGCAGTAGCAAAGGAAATATGAGATGAAATTACAAAAAATACTAGCTTTGGCGGCTACGATGATTGCTCTGCCGGCGGTTGGCTTTGCCCAGGAGGCCCCAAAAGCGGTTCCAACCGATATGATTTGGATTATGAACACATTGTTATTCTTGATTGGTGGATTTTTGGTGTTCTTTATGGCGGCAGGCTTTGCGATGCTTGAGGCAGGTCTGGTACGCTCGAAAAATGTCACAATGCAACTGACCAAAAATATGGGTTTGTTCAGCATTGCGTGTTTTGCCTATTACGTGATGGGTTATAATTTGATGTATCCGCTGGGCACGTGGGGCATTGAAAACGTGCTGTCGGGCGTCTGGGGTGTGGCCGTGATGGAAGCCGTTGGGGTCTCTGCTGATGGGGTTGACGATTATGCCTATGCTGCAACCGCGTCGGATTATTTCTTTCAGCTGATGTTCTGCGCAGCTACGGCGTCCATTGTGTCGGGNGCTTTGGCCGAACGGATTAAGCTGTGGCCGTTCTTGATCTTTACGGCGCTGTTGACTGGCGCGATTTATCCGTTGCAAGCCTCTTGGAAATGGGGTGGCGGATTTCTGGATGCGGCCGGTTTCCTCGATTTCGCCGGCTCGACTGTTGTGCATTCAGTCGGTGGCTGGGCGGCCTTGGCTGGTGCGATGATCCTTGGTCCACGCCTGGGCAAATACAAAGATGGCGGCGTTGTGCCAATGCTGGGCTCCAATCTGCCACTGGCCACTTTAGGAACATTTATCCTATGGCTTGGTTGGTTTGGCTTTAATGGCGGATCGCAACTGGCGATGGGCGCAATTGGCGATATTGCCGATGTGTCACGGATTTTTGTCAACACCAATATGGCGGCTGCTGCTGGCGCTTTTGTCGCGATGGTTGCGACCCAGCTGAGCTATGGCAAGGTTGATCTGACTATGGTGCTGAACGGTGCTTTGGCNGGTTTGGTGTCGATCACTGCCGAGCCGCTGACCCCAACATTGGGCTGGACCTGTTTTATCGGCGGTGTCGGCGGTGTGATCGTCGTCTACGGTGTGCCGCTGCTTGATAAGTTCAAAATTGATGACGTGGTTGGCGCTATTCCAGTGCATCTGTTCGCTGGTATCTGGGGCACCTTGGCGGTCGTATTAACCAACCCCGAAGCGGCGCTTGGCACGCAGATTTACGGCATTGTGGTTGTTGGGGTGTTTACCTTCGTGATCTCTGGCGCAGCTTGGGTCATTTTGAATGCGGTTCTTGGCATCCGTGTCAGTGAAGAAGATGAAATCACTGGCCTTGATACTGCGGAACTTGGCATGGAAGCCTATCCAGATTTCGTAAGATAAAACGGACCATTGTTACTATATAATCCTCCCGGGCATGGGCGCGGGAGGATTATTTGTTAATGGTCCTGTAAAACAAGGGATCGACCAGAGCTATTGACCGAATTACCCGCGTATAATAAAATATTGTTTTGAATTTATGGATATTTCAAACATGCTTAGAATTTTATATTTTGCATTCACCTTTGGGGTGTTTTTGACGCCTTTTGCCACTGCAGCCCCGCTGTGTCAGTCACCCTTAGTGGCCACAACTCAACGCGGAAGCGCCGAAGGCTCTGCAAAAATTTTGTTTCTGTGTGAGGGGGTCGTGGTTCATGAGCTCCCGGGTTTCAGCTCGCCGGCCTATAGCCCGAACCGCAAGTTTATTATCATGCACGAGGCAGAGGCTGATGATGATACGCAATTGTATCTATTCCCAACTAATGAAAATGAGTTGCCTGACTATACGCGATCTATTGGCGCTTTTGGTGGGCGTTACAGCAGCTTTATCGCTTGGAACCAGAATTCCCAGGGATTTTTCCTCTTTTGCTGGGGGTGCCACGGACCAACCAACAGGGTCGGTGAAAAATTCAGCTATTATCACATTGTCGCAAAAGGCGAGACGCTGGCAAGCATCGCTGAGGGTTATCTCGGACTGGATGGATCCCAGCACGTCGGTGCTATCATTAACGCCAATCCCTGGCTCAAGGATCTCGATCAGTCTGTGGCCAGCGAAAGCAGGCTACATCCGTGGGGTCGCGTGATCAAGGATTGGGACCGGACCCAAAGCGATGTCCCGGAAAATTTGCTCCTGAATATATCCAATGTGATGCTGGAAAATTAATAGATAAAGTTGCTTTCTTTGCCTCCTGTTCTGCCTGAGGACACTGGCAGGGCGTTGGGTCTGACCCAAAGGGCACGACACAACAGTGGCGTTTCAGTTTTACCAAGGGGGCCGGATTTTCTTGCAAATCCGCAGTCCCCCATGCCACGGGGACGTTTAACAGCACCGCTGCGCAGATCGCGCTATTGCCAATTTGTGTCCTGATCTGGGATTGAACTATGCGGACAGAAAATTTTGCGCCCCAATCTGATACAGCCTGCCTGTTGGACGTCAGTCGTGTTGACCGCGTGCAAGCCATATTTGCGGTGAACAACCTTTGAGACGCAGAAATTCGCGGTTAAAATTTGATTTGGTCTGAAAGCCGCTGTCGAACAATGCGCTGGTGACACTTTGACCTTGCTTCAGCAGCCCGCAGGCATGCGCAATCCGGTGGCGATTGACAAACCGCGAGACGTTTTCACCGCATATTTGATTGATCGCCTTTGACAGGTCTTTGACCGGCACCTGCAGGCGTCGGGCAAGGCGGCTTAAGGTCAGATCCGGGTCCAGAAACAGCGGGTCATTTTTTAACAGAGTCTGCAACCGCGCGACCAGTTCTGTGGCGGCCTCGGAGGGTTGGATTGGTGCGTCAAGTGTGGTTTCTTTTGCGTCGTTTGCCAGATGCAAATGTGGCGACAGCCCCAGCGCCCCAAGCGCCAGCAATGTAAGCGAGGATAATGCACTGACGATCATTGGTTGCCAGGTGCCGTGACCGCTGGCATGGGCCAGATTGATCACAATCTCGCCAAGGCTCGACACCAGCAGTGCTGCGCCGATAAACTGCCAAAGTCTCAGGGGAATATTATCGCTATCGAGCCGAGTAAGTATCAGACTGTCACCACCCTGATGTAGGCTGTGCAACAAAGCGGTGCCATAGATCAGGAAAATCGCAGGTATGGCCGTGTCTACGNCCTGCGGAAACAGCAGCACGNAAAACACCACAAATCCAACTGGCAGCACATGCCACAGATCGCNNTGCCAAAGCAGACGCCGCNGGGTGCTGGACACAAACGCCAGATAGGACAGCGACGGCAGCATCGCGGCCGTAACCGGTTGCACTGGTCGCAGCCAGCTTAGGTGATAAAACTGGTGCAGGGCGATCAGGATCGATTGCGCGCTACAGGCGGCCAGCAAGATCAGGATCATTGGATGCGTCCGTCCCCCGAGCCACGCCCGCAACAGTAAAAACAGCAGCAAAAGGCCGGTGATAAGGGGGATTGGTAAAGCTGGCAAAATAGCCTCCGGATAAAACTGGGTTTAAATACCGACAGATTAGACCTCGAACGGGTTTTGCGCGACCTAAAACCCGTTCGAGGACGCGCAAAACCGCATGTCATGGCTTTGTCAGGCGTATTGAAACTCTGAAAAAGGAAATGTGATATGTTGAAAATTTTGAAATATACCCTTGCGGCATCGCTGTTGGTTGGGCCGGTCCATGTTGGAGAGGCTTTGGCGCAAGTTGATTTGCCCGGGTTTGATCGGTTGGAAGTTTCTGCCGCCCACCGGCCCGGGCTTGTAGCGGGATCAATCTGGTACCCTGCGGGCCAAGTCACTTATAAAACCCAAGTGGGTCGCAATGCGGTTTTTACTGGCGCACCTGCTTACTTGGCCCCCGAGATTGCCAAGGGCCGCCATCCGTTGATTGTTCTGTCACATGGGTCGGGTGGTAATATAGACGGTCTGAGCTGGTTGGCGGGGGCACTGGCACAAAACGGCGCAATGGTGCTGGGGGTCAATCATCCCGGCAGTACTGGGGGCGACAGCTCACCGCGCCGCAGCATCCGCATGTGGGAACGGGCGTGGGACGTCAGTGCCGCGCTTGATACGGTCCTGGCCGATCCAAATTTTGCCCCGCATATTGACCCGGAACGGGTTTATAGTATCGGTTTTTCCATGGGCGGTGCCACGGCGTTGCAACTGGCTGGTTTGCGTGGGGATATCGGGGCTTTCAAAGCCCATTGCACGGGGGCGGGCGTGCGTCACTTGGGCTGTGCGTATTTTGCGGCGGGCGGGGTGAATTATGATAATATTTCCGCAGAAGACTTTAATCAGGATCTGCGCGAGTCGCGGATCAGCCGCACTGTCGGTGTGGATCCGGGTCTTGCCATGGCATATACTGATGCGAGCATTGCCGCGCTGGACCACCCGATGTTGCTGATCGCACTGGGCCATAAGGGCCCTGATGAGATTGGCATTGATGCCGGTCCGAATGGCAGCAACCTGTCGGGACGTCTCCAGGACACACAGTTTCACGAGCTGACCCCGGCCTCGCATTTCAGTTTTTTGGGGATGTGCACAAAGGATGCGGTGGAAATTCTCAAAGCTGAGGGTGAGGACCGGCTTTGTCATCGCGAAGATACCGCGATACGGGCGTCGGTGCATCAAAAGGTTATCGCTTTGATTTCTGAATTTTTACGCCTGAATTAATGTTTTAAATCCCTTGAAATTCGATCCAAACTTTGTGTTCGGGGCCAGGCAGGTCCCGAACAATTTTGAGTCCGCCCACCGGATCTTAACCGTGGCAGAATAGCTCCAATCATGCTAGGTTTTGTGCCATGACAACCGATGTAACCGATATACGCCAAAATCCCCCTGTTATTCGACAGTTGGACGAGGGCGCCATCAACCGGATTGCTGCTGGTGAGGTGGTCGAGAGACCGGCCTCTGCGGTGAAAGAGCTGGTGGAAAATGCTATCGATGCCGGTGCGCGTCGGATAGCCATTGAAATTGCTGATGGTGGCAAACGTCTGATCCGGGTTAGTGATGACGGCTGCGGTATGTCCTCAGATCAGCTACCGCTGGCCCTGCAGCGCCACGCGACCTCAAAAATTGATGGCTCAGATTTGTTGAATATCCAAAGCTTCGGCTTTCGCGGTGAGGCGCTGCCATCGCTTGGTGCGGTGGGGCGGCTCAGTATCGTATCACGGGTGGACGGGCAGGCGGCGGCGCAGATCACCGTAAATGCGGGCGAGATCGCAGCGGTGCGACCGGCGGCGCTGAACGCAGGTACCGTAGTGGAATTGCGCGATTTGTTTTACGCCACTCCGGCACGTTTGAAATTTATGCGCACGGATCGCGCCGAGGCGCAGGCCATCAGCGATGTGGTCAAGCGTCTGGCGATGGCCGAGCCGTTTACTGGCTTTACACTGACCGATATGTCGGGTGGCGACGGTGGGCGTGCCATATTTCGTGCCGATGCGGAAACTGGCGACATGTTTGACGCGCTGCATGGCCGTCTGGCGCGGGTGTTGGGCAGTGAGTTTGCTGAAAATGCGTTGCGCATTGATGCCGAACGTGAGGGGCTGCATATGACGGGATATGCCGCATTGCCCACCTATTCGCGCGGCTCGGCGGTTCAGCAATATTTCTTTGTCAACGGACGGCCTGTACGTGACAAGTTGCTGATCGGTGCGCTGCGGGGGGCGTATTCCGATTTTCTGTCACGCGACCGGCATCCGGCAGTGGCCTTGTTTCTGGATTGCGATCCGCATCAGGTGGATGTCAACGTACATCCGGCAAAATCCGAGGTGCGGTTTCGCGATGGGGGCTTGGCGCGCGGGTTAATCGTGTCGGGTCTGCGCCATGCTTTGGCTGAGGCCGGTCATCGCGCTTCGACCACGGTTGCGGGTGCAACCTTGGGGGCCATGCGCCCCGAACGCCCCGGAGGTGCCCCAGTGTATCAGATGCAGCGCCCGTCGGCCAAGGCACGAGGGGCCGCCTATCAGGCGCAGGCGCCGGGGTTTGCTGAAATGGCCCCGGGCATTGCACACACGACACCGGGTTTTGCCGAAACCGCAGCGGTCTATGCCCGCGTTGAGGCGCTGGATGATACCGGCTCTGAAGACAGTGCCGTCCCACAGGCCGGTTCTGTGTCAGATACTGCACCAAACGATCCCCCAGCGGTGCAAGAAACCTTTCCCCTGGGCGCCGCCCGTGGTCAGCTGCATGAGAATTATATCATTGCGCAAACTGCAGATGGGATCGTGATCGTGGATCAGCACGCAGCGCATGAGCGGTTGGTCTATGAAAAACTCAAAACCCAGATGGCCGCGCATGGCGTGGCCGCCCAAGCACTGTTGATTCCCGAAATTGTTGATTTGTCCGAAGAGGACGCAGCGCAGCTTTTGGCGGTGGCCGATGATTTGCGGCGCCTCGGTCTAAGCCTTGAGCCGTTTGGCGGTGGGGCAGTGGCGGTGCGTGAAACACCCGCCATTCTGGGTGCGGTGAACGCCGAGGCGCTGGTGCGCGACATTCTTGACGAGCTGACCGATTTGGAACGCTCATCTTCCCTACAAGATCGCATTGAGGCCATCCTAAGCCGCGTGGCTTGTCACGGTTCAATCCGGTCGGGGCGGCGGATGCGCGGCGAAGAGATGAATGCATTGCTGCGTGAAATGGAGACAACGCCGCATTCAGGTCAGTGTAATCACGGGCGACCCACTTATGTAGAATTAAAACTGTCTGATATTGAACGGCTGTTTGGGCGCACATAAGTATGGATGAAATTGCTATATTGAATTTTTCTGACCCGTTGGTGCTGATTGTGCTGGGCGGGACTGGTTTTTTGTTTTTGCTGTTATTAATGGTGGTGCGGGCCAGTATGCGAACGGCTAAACTTGCTGAGCCGCTGGCGCATCAAATGGGCGCATTGGGCCAGCGTGTGCAAGCGTTGGGCGAGGGGCAGGAGCGGCTTGCGGGCGGGTTGCATCACGTCTCAGAGGCGCAGGCGCAGGCGCAGACCAGTATGTTACAGTTGATGGAACAACGACTGGCGCTGGTCCAACAGCAGATGAATGAAAACCTGCATGGCTCGGCGCGGCGCACCGCACAATCGTTGGGGGATCTGCAGCAACGTCTGTCGGTCATTGATAAGGCACAAGACAATATCACCAAACTCAGCAGTGACGTGCTGAGTTTACAAGATATTTTGTCCAACAAACAGACGCGCGGCGCTTATGGTGAGATCCAGCTCAACGATATCGTTACCAAGGCCCTGCCCAGTGACAGCTATACTTTGCAGGCCACTCTGTCTAACGGCAACCGGCCTGATTGCCTGATCCATCTGCCTAACCCACCGGGTCACATCGTGATTGACAGCAAGTTCCCGCTGGAATCTTATGAGGCCCTGCGCAATGCTAAAACCGACCGGGATTTGAACGAGGCTGCCAAATTTCTGCGCGCTTCGATCAAGAAACACATCAAGGACATCTCAAGTAAATATATCATTGAAGGGGAGACTGCTGATGGGGCGCTGATGTTTCTGCCCTCTGAGGCTGTCTATGCCGAGTTGCACGCAAACTTTCCCGAACTGGTGCGCGAAGGCTTTGCCGCCCGGGTTTGGATTGTGTCTCCGACAACGTGTATGGCGACCCTTAATACCATGCGGGCGATTCTAAAAGATGCGCGAATGCGCGAGCAGGCAGGTGCAATTCGGCGTGAACTGGGCCTGTTGTTTCAAGATGTAGAGCGTTTGGGTACCCGCGTTGAGAATCTGGATAGGCACTTTGGTCAGGCGGTCAAAGATCTGTCAGAGATTAAAATCAGTTCTGATAAAGCTGGGCGTCGGGCGCGACGGTTGGACAATTTTGATTTTGAAGAGCTCAGCACTGACACCCCAAGCGCGGCTCAAGATGTGGTGCCTGACGCGACCCAACCAATTCAATCGCGTCTACCCAGACGGGGTTGAATTGGTATCAAATCCTCAACAGTGGCTGCAACAAGCGCGGCAGAACCCCGGAAAATTTTAACGGGGAATCTGTGACTGCAAGACAGATACAATCCGAATGAACATCCGCAACTGGGGTGTGGTGCAGGTCTTCACCGGCAATTTCTACATCTCCACGTTTGAAATGATCCATTTGATCGGAATACGCCCCACGCAAAACCAGTGTAAATTCAGTCCCCTGGTGACCATGATCAGGTACAGCAACGCCAGCCGGAATATACAGCAGTCGCGCAGTGGCCTCGGCAGATGTTTTTAAAATTGCCTGCTTGACCCCCATGCCCACGGATTTCCATTTCACATCATCAAGATTGTCCCCAACATATGCCACCAGCGGAAAAGGTGTTTCGGTCGGGCGTGACGGCGGTGGGGTCCGCTCCATCGGTGTGTTTGATTTGATCAGCGCCATGGTGGCCTGCAAATCTGGCGCTGCTTCCCCGTTTAAGGTCTCGTCTTCCAGCAGCGCGCCACCAAGGGCATCAAAGCTGCTCATTGTGGCACGGCATTCATCGCACATCGAAATATGCGTGGCTACGACCAGGTTGAAGGCTTCGGAGAGCTGTCCGGCAGAATAGGCCATGAGAATTTTATCGGTCAGGTGATGTTTTATCATTTGGTTCTGCTTTATGTCATTGCGTGGCGCAGGCGCTCGAGCGCCAGACGAATTCGGGACTTGATCGTGCCGAGCGGCAGACCGGTTTCTATGGCAATTTCGCTGTGCGATAACTCTCCAAAATAGGCCTTCTCAATCAGCAGCCTTTGTTTGCTTGGCAGCGCTGTGAGTGCGGCGCCGAGCTTTTTTGTTTCTTGGGTCATTGCAAGCACATCAGCTTGATCGGGTTCTTCCTGTGGACCCCAAACAAGATCTTCTGGTTCTGGCCGCCTTTGTTTGCGAAGCGCGTCGATTTTACGATTTCGTGTGATTGTAAAAATCCACGTCGCGACGCTGGCGCGTGTGGGATCAAACAGATGTGCTTTGTTCCACACCGTGGCCAAAGCCTCTTGGGTACATTCTTCTGCCAGAGTGGGTTCAGTACCGGACTTCAACAAAAAAGCCTTTACCCGCGGAGCAAAATGGCGGAACAATTCCGCAAAAGCGGCCTCGTCCTGATTGTCGCGGATCAGGCACATGTGAGCTGTCCAGTCTGCTACAGAGGGCAGAGTGACGGCCATTACTTTTTTGGCTTTCTTACAGATTTCATAACTCGCACCATTGCTCTGGCTTCCCGGATACCGGCGTGACAGTTCACTGTGACTCGAAGAGGGCTCAATATACAACATGTCAAATGTACGCAGTTGTGTCGGGGTTGGATCAAAATATATTTTCTTTTTGTTAAATAACTCATCCAAATCCGATTTGGAAACGTATCCAATACTAAAACCGCATAGAGTCAAGCTGCCAAATGAATGTGATGCAAAAAGCTAAACGAAAAAGAATTGCAGTCATCGGTGGCGGTATTTCGGGTATGGGTGCGGCACAGTTGCTGGGCGATACACACAGCGTGACCTTACTCGAAGCCGCGCCACGGCTTGGTGGGCACGCCCGTACAGTGGTGGCAGGCAAAATCGGAGACCAGCCGGTCGATACCGGGTTTATCGTTTTTAACTATGCCAATTATCCTCACCTTGTGCAGATGTTTGAGACACTGAACGTGCCTGTGGTCAAAAGTAATATGAGCTTTGGCGCGTCGCTGAACGGCGGTAAGATCGAATATGGTACAACGGGGGCGCGGGCGCTGTTTGCGCAGCCAAGCAACTTACTTTCACCAAACTTCCTGTGCATGGTACGCGACATTTTTCGGTTCAATGCCAATGCTCTGCGCTTGGCATCTGATCCCTCGCTGACGATTGGCGAGTTTTTACAGCTGCTTGGTACCGGATCATGGTTTCGAGATTATTATCTGCTGCCAATGTCCGGGGCTATCTGGTCAACCCCGTTAGGCCAGATAATGGATTTTCCAGCTCAAGCACTGGTACAGTTTTTTGAAAACCACGCGCTGTTAAGTCATACGGGTCAACATCAATGGTATACAGTTAAAGGAGGCTCGCGGGAATACGTCACCCGGTTGCAGGCGGCGATGCTGAAACAGGGCACACAAGTCCGCTTGTTCACTCCGGTCCGGGCGGTCCGGCGCTCTGCGTGGGGCATCGAGTTGCGGGTCCATGGTGGTGATTGGGAAGCGTTTGACGAGGTAGTTTTTGCCACGCATTCTGATGACACCCTGCGCATGTTGGTCGATCCCAACCCACAAGAAAGCGCCATGCTGGGCGCTGTTTCGTATCAGCCAAACGATATAATCTTGCATGCAGACGCTTCTGTAATGCCTAAACGCCGCGCCTGCTGGTCGTCTTGGGTTTACACTGAGGATGCGAATAAACGATCAGACCGCATTGATCTGACCTATTGGATGAACTCGCTGCAGCCGATCCCGCATGATGATCCGCATTTTGTGACCCTTAACACCACGCGACAGATTAAACAGGAACTGATTTACGATCAGGTCACTCTGCGTCATCCGGTGTTTGATTTGGCTGCGTTAAAGGCCCAGCAAACAGTTCCCCAGATCAACGGTAAAAATGCCACATGGTTCTGTGGGGCCTGGACAAAAAACGGCTTTCACGAAGATGGGCTGTCCAGCGCGGTAGATGTGGCTCAGATGCTGAATGCGGCGGTCGCCCATTCCGTTGAGACGGTATGACACCGGTCGAGCATCTCCAAGGCCATACCCGGCATGGTCGCAAGGGCGCTGTTAAGAATGCGTTCCAATATTCGATTGATTATGCGTTGATCAATCTGTCGGCGTCGGTTAACGGGCCAATTTTGTTTTCGCACAATAGCCCGAACTTGATGTCATTGCGCGATCGCGATCACGGCGGTGCGCCCCGGGCTGGGCGCGGTCTCCTCTGGGCACAGCAGGTGCTGCAGAGCCATAATCTGGGTCTGGAGGGCGATATCTTTCTATTGGCGCAGCCCCGGGTCTTGGGACATGTGTTTAACCCGGTCAGTTTCTGGCTGTGCCATGATAAATCCGCACAGCTTTGCGCGGTGATTGCCGAGGTTTCCAATACCTTTGGTGATCGACATTCGTATCTATGCTGCCATCCCGATCTGCGCCCGATCACGGCCCAAGAGACGATAAACGCAGAAAAGATTTTTCATGTTTCGCCGTTTCAACCTCTCACAGGCGCGTATACGTTTCGGTTCGATATTACCGCAGAAGCGATAGATATTAAGATCGATTATACAACACCTACGGGGGGGGTCATCGCCACCCTGAGAGCGGCACGCGAGCCGATGACCAACCGCTCTATCCTCGGTGCGCTGCGGCGGCGGCCGTTCGGTTCGCGGCGGGTGCTGGCTTTGATCCACTGGCAGGCNTTAAAGCTTTGGTGGAAAGGAGCGCGGTTCCACGTCCGCCCCGAGCCGCCAAACACTGAGGTATCCCAATGACCACTGTTGTCTCTGAGCGTTTGTGGGCCTATGCGCTGTTTGCCGGTGCGTTGTCGTCTGCTGGTGTTCCATTGTATCTCTATGCGCCTAAATTTTATTTTGACAATTACGGCGTCGGTCTGGCGACACTGGGCGTGGCTTTGTTTTGTTTGCGTTTGCTGGATGTGGTGCAAGATCCACTCTTGGGACGCCTGTCGACGGTTTTTTCGAGCCGGCGTCCTGGCGTGCTCTGCGTGGCAGCGTTTGTGTTATCTTCGGCTATGATCGGCCTGTTCGCCGTTGAGCCGCCTGTTGCCCCGCTATTGTGGTTTGTGTTGATGCTAACGCTGGTGTTTTCGACCTTCAGTTTCCTGACCATCAACTTTTATGCCCAAGGCGTCGCAAAAGCCAAACGGCTGGGTCCGGCGGGACATCTGCGTTTGGCGCGTTGGCGTGAAACTGGTGGTTTGATTGGAATCTGCGTGGCCTCGGCTTCGCCGGCTGTGTTTGCCGCTGTTTCCTCGGTACCGTTTGCGATGTTCGCCGGGGTGTTTGCCGCAATGACATGTATGGCTGCACTGGCAATGGCGGGTGAGTGGGATCGCGACATGATCCGGCAACCCCAGGCCTTTGCCCATGTGTTGCGCGATCGCACTGCCCGCCAAATCTTGTTGATCGGTCTGGTTAATGCTGCACCAGTTGCGGTGACCTCGACCCTGTTTTTGTTTTACGTTGAAAGCCGCCTGACCGCACCTGATGCGGCGGGACCACTGTTGTTGTTGTTTTTCATGTCGGCAGCACTGGCGGCGCCGTTGTGGACATTTTTGGCAGAGCGGTTTGGTCTAAAACGCGTATTGCGTGCGGCCATGGGATTGGCAATTTTTTCGCTGTTTTGGGTTTTATTCCTGAACAGCGGAGACGTGATTGCGTTTGGGGTGATCTGTGTATTGTCGGGGGCCGCAGTGGGCGCTGATATGACGTTGATCCCTGCGGTGTTTGCGCAGCGGATTGCGCACATCGGAGCCAGCACCACAGACGGTTTTGGTCTGTGGTCGTTTGTGTCAAAATTCAGCCTGGCGGTTGCCGCTGTTATTTTATTACCAAGTCTGGAATTTGCCGGTTTCCGGTCTGGACAAGAAAATTCAGCCGCTGCATTGGGCGTGCTGACGTGGACCTATGCGCTTGTGCCCTGCGCGCTGAAACTGCTGGCGATAGCGGTTCTTCAGCGCACAGATTTACGCGAAAGTTAAGGAGTGATGATGCTGTTTGCCTTCCTGCTCGGGGCTGCTGTTGTGGCGGTTTTTATATTCATTTTGGGCCGTTTTTTCGGGTTTAAAGCCCAGCGTGCGGGTGATTATGTGCACAGTCCAATGCAGTTTGACCTGCGCCGTCATCTCAACGGGCCGATCGATTGCGAGGGAATCATTTACGGCCCAACCGGACGGGTGTCATCACGTTTTGTTGGAAGGTTTCATGCCAGTTGGCAGGGTAATAGCGGCCGGATGACTGAGCGGTTTGAATACGACAGCGGCACAGTGCAAGAGCGCGAGTGGTACCTAACACTGTCTGAGGACGGCGCCATCAAGGCCGATGCTGCAGACCTGGTCGGTAGTGGCAGCGGCCGCCAGTTGGGGTCTGCAGTTCATTTGAACTATAAAATCCGTTTACCTGATGCAGCCGGAGGCCATGTTCTGAGCACCACTGATTGGATGTATCTTGGCCCTAACGGCGTGATTGTGAACCGCAGCCAGTTTCGTAAATTCGGCCTCATGGTTGGCGAGCTGGTAGCGACAATGCGGCCAGCCTCCGCCGCATGAGGTCGCTATCGGGAAAACGCTATTGGCTTGTGGGTGCCAGCGAAGGTCTGGGGGCGGCTTTAGCCCAACGCATGAGCGCGGCGGGCGCGTATGTTATATTGTCGGCCCGCAGCGAGGCGCGGCTAAAGGCGGTTGCGTCTGAGCTGTCTGGCCCGTGCAGTTGCGAAGCGATCGATGTGACTGACATCGGCAGCGTCCGAGCGGCGGCCAAAAGGATCGGGCCAGTTGATGGTGTGGTCTATTTGGCGGCAGCTTACTGGCCTATGCCTGCCACCGATTGGCAGGCAGATCATGCCACAACAATGGCTGATGTAAATTTTACTGGTGCGCTGCGGGTGTTGGGCACAGTGGTGCCGGACATGGTGGCGCGGGATGCCGGACACATTGTGATCACTGGCTCGCTGGGGGGGTTTCGCGGCCTGCCTGGGGCCATTGGCTATGCTGCGTCAAAGGCCGGGGTGATGTCGCTGGCCGAATCCATGCATTACGACCTGCGCAAGACAGGTGTTGATGTTCAACTGGTCAATGCGGGCTATATCCGCNCCCGCCTGTCGGATAAAAATACTATTCCGATGCCCTTTATCATGGAACCTGATCAGGCGGCAGAGCGGATGCTGGCGCACATGCAGAGCGCGCGGTTCAGCGTCAGCTTTCCCACGGCGTTCAGTTTGCTGTTTCGGATCAGTCGGGTAATGCCTGACTGGTTGTATTTTCGGCTGTTCGCCTAAGCCCAGATCGGGTCTGCGCCGAGATTGTGACGGTCTAGCTGTGGTCGACGATGGTGAGATACTGGGCCAAACTGTCAACCCGCTTGAGCCATGTATTGACCAAAGACGGGTCGTTTGGTGCGGCTGAGACGCCGGCTGGTATCTGCCCGTCAAGCACAGCTTGCACCGCCAATGAAACTGGCACCGACACCAGGCGCGCCATCGCGGTCCCATTTTCGTCTCCCCAGGCGTCCATCACATAGGTTTTATGCCAAACCACCGCTCCGTCTCGTTCGGCTTGCAGGCTGACGCAGAGCACCACGCGATCGGGATCATTGGGCCCATAAGCGTGTTTGGTCCAGAACTCCTGTGACATTTCCGTCATGCGCTGGTCGCCCTCAGGGCCTTTCAGGGTTTCGATCTCACGAAACACATCCGTCCACGCCTCGGCCCAGCCGTTAAGACGCAGACTGCCACGCACAAAATCTTTGACCCGCCAGTCGGGGTCAAATTTGTACTGTTCCATAAAGGGCAGCGAATCGCGATTGGGATAGACTTCAAACGTTTCGGGGGCCGGCAGTGGCGCGTCATAACTGCTGAGGGCGTTCCACGGCCGATCGCCAGTAAATTCTTTGAAATTACGCAGCGAACGCGAGGGCGAGGCCAGCGCTTTGAGCACCCCAAAGGGCGACCAACTGAACTTGTATCGAAATGGGTTAGGGATTTTTGGAATGCCGCCGCAATAGGAAATGAACGACAGATCATTGGCCGTATTACAGGCAGCGCTGGCGCGGTAATTCTCCACCAGATAATGCGCCATCAAGTGATCTATGCCCGGATCCAGTCCGACCTCGTTGACCAGTGCCAAACCGGCAGCTTTTGCCTGTGTATCCAATGCCCGCATTTCGGGCGAAATATAAGACGAGCTGACAAAATGCGCACCTTTGGTCAAGGCCATTTTGGCCAGAGGTACATGCCAATCCCCAGGTAACATCGATACGATCACATCCCCGGGTTGCAATGCGGCCTCGATCATGGCCGGTTCAAAGCGCTTGATGTCTTGGGTCAGGTCGCCAACGGCGTCCTGTGCTTTTTCAACCGTCCGGTTCCAAACTGTGACCGGCTTGCCAGTTTGGATCAGTTCGCGCAAACCGGGGATGGCCGAAAGGCCAGTACCGGACCAGTGAATTGTCATGAAAGTCCCCTTTGTTGATGTCGTCTGTTGTCTATTAGCGCTTCAATCGCAAGACTAAAACGGTGAGATGTTGACGGCTTTTATGTGTCAGAGCGTTTGCAGGTGGCTGTGGAAAGTCTGTTTGGCCCGAGCCCACACGCCTTGTTCTATCTGTGCGAGCTGGCTTAGCACCGGCAGCAGCTGCGCGGCGTAATCCTCGGCGCTTTCCGCCGGCAGCAGCGAGGGTAGATTGTCGATGGCCATCACATCCAAAAGTGGTGCGCCAGATACGCGGGTGGCCGGGCTGTCCCATGTTGTGGCCCGGTTGTAGATTGGTATCGGATTATAGTCGCTGTCTGGATCACAGGCGATATCGCCGATCACGCTGAGCTGGCGGGGTGCCGAAAGGGCAGTTCTCGGNACAAATACCGGTGTTTTTGGCCGCGCCAGAATACAATTCAGGAAAATCTCATGGGTCAGAATTTCATCAAAAGGCCCACCATGGGCTGTCTCAGCCAGGTCCCATTTGGTCACGGCGATGCCCATGTCGGCGCATAAATCAGCGGCGCCGGTCCCCACCCGGCCCAAGGCTCCGATGACAATGGCGCGCGGCGTGGCACCCGCCCCCCGCTCCAGCCCTTGCTGCAAATCCGCAAGCAGAGCGCTTTTATTCTTGTAGGCCGAAATTGCCTCGCAGAGCCCACCGTTTTGTTGTGCCACCCAGCATTTAAGACTGACTGCCGCGCCGGCATAGCCGGCCCAATAGCCAAAGGCCGCCAACCTGCGGCCGGTGTCATCCACCAGATATTCCAGATCATACAGTGTACCGCCACCGGCTTGAAAACGCCGCAGCAGCGTCTGTCCACCATACTGTCCTTTGAACGCATGGCCGAACATAATATGGCGGTGGCGCAGGGGTGTGCCGTCTTCAAGAAGTTCTTTGAGGCCAAAGATCACCGCGTCATCCGGGGCGTCTGGCCAAGCGTTTTCCGGCGCGATGCTGCATCCGGCAGCGTTGTATCCTTCAAGGTCAATCGCGCGCTGGGCGCTTTCTTCGACGGTGACTTGAAAGCCCGCTTGTCTCAGGGTTTTTGCCCCGTCCGGGGTCAACCCGACCCGTGCTTCGTTTGGCCGCTGTTCGGCCCGTACCCAGAGATGTGTCATAATGTGCTCATATTGTTTGCGGAGACAAGTCTAGCGGGCATTGCGCCATTTTTAAAGATAGGTTTTTGCATCAGCGCGGTCGGAATGATCGAGATGCGGCACGGCGTTGAACTGGGTCAGTGTCAGGTTGGGTCCCAGTGGTTGCCATAGATGGACTGAGGCGTTCATGATCGACAGACAAGCCCGCGACATATGGGTCAGGTCCAGCCCCATGGTCAACCGCATCATCATGCCGATGACCCCGCCTGAGGTGACCACGAGCGCCGGGCATTCTGTGGCGGCGATGTCGTCAAGTACGGCGCTGATACGGCTTTCAAAGTTGTGAAAACTCTCGGGTGGATGGGTGATGTCATTGTTGGCCCATGCGGTGAACAGCATTGGCAAATGTTCGCAGAACCCGTCGCGGTCTTTGGGCACGGCAACGCCTTGTTGCTTATAGAGCATTTGCGCGAGGGTGAAATATTCCAATTCATTGAGACGCGGGTCTTGGATAAAGCCACTTTCGCGTGTCGGGACGATGCCGCGAGCGGTCTCAATGTGACGCCGCAGAGTGCCGCAGTAAACCCGGTCAAAATCGACATTTGTTGCAGTAAAATGTGCCCCCAACCAGCGGGCCTGTTGGTGGCCCAGCGCGCTGAGCTGATCATAGCTGTCTTCGTCCCGGGCGTCGGAATTGGCCTGCCCGTGGCGCACGAGGGTAAGTTGAAACATGCTTGTTCTTTCTGTTAGAGCAGTCGACGCTAATTGGGAATAGGCGTAGAGAAAAGCCCCGTTTTTGTGAAGGCGCTGTTTGTCTTTTTATGGCTAAAAATGTCGGTGGTTCTTATTTATGGGGCTTTAAACACGGTGCTCTGAGTTGCGAGTTGTGATGGGCTTTGACGTTTGGATATTGCGGCTGCGGGTCTGCGTGGTGGCGCTTGGGTATTTGCGTGCCGTAATAAACGACTGTGAGGCCGCGCGGGACTTTGCCGGATCGCTTTGGCTCAAGATTAATTGCGCCAAGCGACATCGCCGAGAAAAATATACCCCGCACCATAGATAGTCTTGATGAGCGTGGGGTTTTTCGGATCTTCGCCCAGTTTGGTACGCAACCGCGAGATGCGCACATCCATCGCGCGGTCAAAACTATCCTCTGCCGCACCACCAAGAATTTCCTGCATCATAGCGCGTGAAATCAGCCGTTTTGATCGTTCCAGAAAAAGCCGCAATACCTCGCCTTCGGCATGGGAAAAGCTGACATCCCTGCCGTCGCTGTGGGTCAGCGCATAGCGATTAAAATGCGCTGTCCAACCGGCAAAATCGGCGGTGTTGCCCTGATTTTCGGGGGGGCGTGTTTTCCGGATGCGCGCCCGCACCCGCGCCACAACTTCAGAGGGATCAAATGGCTTGATAATATAGTCGTCTGCGCCAAGCTCTAATCCGGTGATCCTGTCCTGCACTTGTGCGCGACCGGAAATAATAATTACGGCTGCCCCCTGTTCTAGTGCCAGCCGGTGGACCAGACTCAGTCCGTCGCGATCGGGCAATCCAAGATCGACCAAACAGACATCGGGCGTGGTAGACTTGAGCGCGGCCTCAAATTCGGTGGCGCGCGCGAAGCTCATGGTTCGAAACCCCGCCTCTTGCAGGGCGTCTGCCAGAATGCTGCGAATCGCTGGCTCATCATCTAGAATTGTCACCAAAGGAAGGGTCATGGAACGTCTTTCGAGTTTAAAAATCTGGATAGGTCCTCAGCGCCAAACGGTTTTGGTATCACTGGGGCGATCTGCGTTGCCTGTTGATATAGGTCATGGCTTGGAGGCAGTGACGTCATAAAATGTACTGGGGTTTGTGTGCGCTGGGCGTGTCCCCCCAGATCAAGACCGGTTTCTTCGCCCTGAAGCACAAGGTCTGACAAAATAAGCGCGATATCGGGCAATCCATCCCAAAGCGCCATCGCCTCAACAACCGAAGAGGCCTCGACCACTGAGTGACCCAGTTCGGTCAGCATATCACGCATCGAACTGCGCAAGTCGAGATTGTCTTCCACCAAGAGCACAAGTCCCGGCTGGCGGCTTGGCGCTGCAGTGCGTAGCGGCAGTCGCAGGGTCACATGGGCGCCCTGAAAGCTGTTTGACAGCGAGACTTCGCCACCGGCAAGCTTGGTCATGTCATAGACCATGGACAGGCCTAAACCCGATCCTTCGCCCCCCTTGGTGGTAAAAAATGGGTTGAGAGCATTTTGCAACGCGTTTGGTGAGAACCCGTTTCCCCCATCCTGAACCGAGAATTCAAGCCATGTGTTTTCGACGGTGTAGCACTGAACGGTGATTGCGCCGCTGCTGGGGGACGCATCGCGGGCGTTTAATATTAAATTGAGCAGCGAATCCCGCAACATTCCGGGATCAATTAAAAAACCGCTCTTGTTGCAGTGGTTTTTGATTGTTAGCGTCAGCCCGTCCGACAGCAAGGGCGAGGCGAGGGTTTGCAGTTCGGTCAGAAAATCATCCAGATCGGTTGGCAAAAGCTGCAAGCTGCGGTGGCCGGTCATGCCGGCGATCCGGTTTAACAACGTACCGCCGCGCCGGGCGGCTGAAAGTGTTGCTGTGATGAGAGCGTCGGCATCGTCGGGCAACGGCATTTTTTGCAACTTGCCCTGCATGCCGAGAATGATCGTCAGCAGATTGGCAAAATCATGCGCCAAGCCATTGGTTAACTGTGCCGCCATCTCGCGTTTATGGGTTTGCTGCAAGGCGACCCTGGCTTGGGTCTCTTCGGTGACATCCATTGACAGCACATAGACACCGTTTATGCCCTTTGAATTTTTATCCGGGGTCAACGCGGTGCGGATGCGCCGGGAACTTATCTTGTCGTTAAACTCAAACACGCTGTCTTTGCCTTGGAAAGCCTCATTGAGATAGGTCTCGATCTGGCCGTATGCCTCGCTGCCAAGTGTATCGGCGATATGGCGCCCTATAATATTTGAGGGCCGTCGCGGCATCACGGCAGTGAGTTGTTGGTTCGAATAGGTATAGCGCTGGTCACGATCAATATGGGCGATATGGGCTGGCATCATTTCGGCGGTCAAGCGGGTATGTGCCTCCATCGCAGTCAATTCGCGCTGGGCCTCTTTCAGCGCAGCAACCGTGGCCTCAAGTTTGCGGTTGGTGCGGGCCAGTTCTTCGGCGTCTAACAGCACCTGATCGTTCAGCTCTTCCGAGCGTGTGCGCATCAGCGCTTCTTGCCGCTTGGTGGTCGTTATATCGGTATAGACGGTGACCCAACCGCCCTGAGGCAGGGGTGAACCCTCGACAGTGATGGTGCGGCCATTGGCACGGGTGCGTTCCATATAATGCGGCACGAAGGCGCGGGCGATTTCAACCCGGTCTTGCACGAAGGTTTCAATATCGCTTACGATGCCATATTCACCGGTGCTGGCCAGATGCCGAATGCAATCGGAAAAATGTGCCCCGGGGGTTATCAGGGTATAAGGCAGGTTGAACATATCTTTAAAACGGTGGTTGCAGGCGGCGAGTTGCAGGTCTTGATCATAAATGCTTAGGGCTGGCTGAATGAGGTTCAGCCCGGCTATGATCAAGGCTTCGGTTTGTTTTTTGGATGTGGTCAACCTATTTTCTCCTTTTGGTTTAGAGCTATCATTCTCAGCGTTGCGCGCAAAGGTGAATTGCATCTGTTACAATTCGTTAGGTTCTTGAAACCTTCCCGAAAAACTTAACAGTGACTGTGTTGATACAGCGAGTGCGAAAAAAGAGAATCGGGTAAACGGTTCAGCGCAACTGGCCGTAGGGGAGGAGATCTGCGTGGGAGCTTCGTTTTCGGCAGAGGATGGATTGCAATCCGTTCCAGCACTATTGAGACGCAATGCGACGACACTGGCCAACGCGCCAGCGTACCGCGAAAAAGAACTGGGCATCTGGCAGACATGGTCGTGGTCCCAAGTGCAAGAAGAGGTTCAGGCTCTGGCGCTTGGCCTGTTGCAGTTGGGTGTTAAAAAAGGCGATTTTATCGCAATTATCGGCCACAACCGCCCTTGCATGTATTGGTCGATGTCCGCGGCCCAATCGGTTGGTGCGGTTCCGGTACCGTTGTATGAAGATGCGGTTGCCGAAGAAATGGTCTATGTTTTGAGCCATTGCAGCGCGCGCTTTGTGATTGCTGCAGACCAAGAACAGGTCGATAAAGTTATCGAAATTCAAGACAGGCTGCCGCAGTTTGAGCAGATGATCTATGCCGATCCAAGGGGCTTGCGCAAATATAACCATGCCCGGCTGCATCAGTTTTCTGTGGTTCAAGATCAGGGGCGCGCCGCAACTGACGCCGTTCGCAGTGAACTAGACGACCGCATTGCTGCGCTAGATTATGACAGCATCTGTGTGATGCTTTATACATCAGGCACTACGGGCAAGCCCAAGGGGGTCGTACTGAGCAATCGCAATATCATTGTCTCGGCGCGCAACGCGTGTGACTTTGACAACATCACGTCGAACGATGCCCTGCTATCGTATTTGCCGATTGCCTGGGTTGGTGATTTTATCTTTACGCTGGGCCAATCCATGTGGTGTGGGCTGTGCGTGAATTGCCCCGAGAGCAAAGAAACCGTGCTGTCGGACCTGCGTGAAATTGGTCCGTCTTATTATTTTGCACCACCCCGCATATTCGAGAGCATGCTGACAACTGTGGTTTTGCGGATGGAAGATGCGAGCCGCCCAAAGCAGAAAATGTACGAATACTTCATGGCGCATGCCAAAAATGTTGGCAATGATATTCTTGATGGCAAGCCAGTTTCCACGATAGACCGGCTGAAATATGCAATTGGGGATTTTACCACCTATGCACCGTTGAAAAATGCTTTGGGGCTTAGCCGTGTGCGCGTAGGCTATACCGCTGGTGAGGCGATTGGCCCGGAAATATTCGACTTTTTCCGCTCACTTGGGATCAACCTCAAACAGCTCTATGGCCAGACTGAAGCCTCAGTTTTTATTACCTTGCAGCCCGATGGCGAAGTGCGTTCAGACACGGTCGGCGTGCCGGCACCGGATGTCGAGGTGAAAATCGGTGCCAATGGCGAGGTTTATTACCGCTCGCCTGGCGTCTTTGTTGAGTATTACAAAAACCCCGAAAGCACGGCAGAAACCAAAGATGCCGACGGCTGGGTGGCAACTGGCGATGCTGGTTTTTTCGAGGAATCAACCGGACATCTGCGCATTATTGACCGCGCCAAGGATGTTGCGAAATTGTCAAATGGGGCCATGTTTGCACCCAAATTTGTCGAAAACAAACTCAAATTCTATCCCAGTATCCTTGAGGCGGTGGTGTTTGGCGCCGCGCGCGATCATTGCTGTGCATTTATCAACATCGATCTTGAAGCCGTGGGCAATTGGGCCGAGCGCAATAATATTTCCTATGCCTCATATCAGGAACTGGCCGGGCATCCGCAGGTGCTGGACTCGATACAAGGCTATGTCGAGGAGATCAATCGACAGGTGGCCGTCGATGATATGCTTTCTGGCTGCCAGATCCACCGGTTTTTGATCTTGCACAAAGAACTTGACGCTGATGATGGCGAATTGACCCGGACGCGTAAAGTACGCCGCAAGGTCATTACTGAAAAGTTCAAGGATCTTGTCGATGCGCTGTATGATGGCTCCCAGCATATAGATACAGAGACCGAAGTGACCTATGAAGACGGTCGCAAGGGTAAAATTTCAGCCCGTTTGACGATCCGCGAAGCGGCTGTGCAAACGCCAGTGCAGAAAGTGGCGGCAGAATGATACAGGCAGAGATGGCAGATGCGGGCTATACCACAGCCGATGGCCGCAAGATTGGCGGCATCGTCATGGAGATGAAAAACATCACC